>Ga0209121_10001000_pt1 | contig 29641 bp, 27 predicted proteins | sample Cruoilmetagenom3_FD_187292 | JGI IMG/M metagenome (GOLD analysis project Ga0209121, IMG submission 187292) | Oil polluted marine microbial communities from Coal Oil Point, Santa Barbara, California, USA - Sample 3 (SPAdes) (version 2) | ecosystem: Environmental > Aquatic > Marine > Oil seeps ...
ATAAATTGTTATATTTTCTTTTTCCGTTTCCTTTCACTTCATATCCTTAATAAGAATTAATACTTTTAGTAAGACTATCCACTATATAGAAAAAAATATTAATGTCAATAGGATAATTGAAAGTTTGGTAGATAGGTATGAAAATACTAACCAGTTACAAGTATCAAGTGGCAAGTTACAAGAGCCAATAGTATTGCTATTGTGGAAAAGCCAACGCTAACGGGAACGGATTGTAGGGACAATAGTTATTGCACTAATTTCATAATTGTCATTGCGAGGAGTGAAACGACCTGTCTGCGTGTAATGCATAGGCAGGCGATGCAATTTACATTTACACTTGTGGGATTGCTTCTCTTCTTTCGCAATGACATAGTATATATCCTCCTCCCTTCAATTCCCTCCCGCCTGTGGAGGGAAAAATACTATATGATATATATTTCCCCATATTATTTCCTCGCCCTTCTTCTTCATTCCTACATCTCCTCCCGTGTAATTCCTGTGAAAACAGGAATCTGCTCCTATTATCTATTCACTATTTACTATTCTCTCTCTTCCCTCTCGGCTGGCGTCTGATGTCTGTCGTCTGTCGTCTATTTTCCATTGTTCGTGAAATTAGTTCTCAATTCGTGATTATTTCCCCTAACTTCCTCGCCCTTGATGGCCTGTCCGCCAAAGCTTTAGCGTAGGCGGGGAGAGGATTAAGGTGAGTGTGATTATATTTGAATTTCTATAGAAAAGGTGGTAAGTATGTCTATGCCTATCTACTTTATGAGTATTTTATACTATTGACATTATTTGAAATATAAAATAAAATAGTGTCCATAATGAAAATAGATATTAATATATCTAAACACTTAAGTAAAAAATTAGCTAAGTATATTGCAATGTTATTTTAAATTTATTATTTGTTGTATTTATAAACTCGAAAGGAGGATTTAATGAAATGTATGAGGTTATGTGTTGTCTTTCTGTTTTGTTTTTACGGACTAATGGCAGAAACACCGCTTGGAGAAAACTTCAAGTTGCTTTCGAATGATGAGGTTGTAGTTATCGACAGTTATGGAGGCAATGGATATTTTGATATTTATGAGCCGGAAACAAACTCTTATAAACAATCATTCAATTTACCAGGGATACCTTTTGATGTAGGTAGCGGTGATATTAATAGTTCGGGCTATGATGAGATTATCGGTCTCTATTCAAATTCCATATATGTATGTTGGTATAATGGTTCTTCATGGCAGGGACAAAGCTATGATCTGGGAAAAGGCGGAATGAAATATGTAGCATGTGGTGATTGTATTATAGATTCAATAAGTCCGGGATGTGAAATTGTTACGGCTTCGAATGACAGCTTGTTCAAGTGGCATTGGTCACCAACTGGCATTAGTTTGGTAGGAAGCAGTTGTGGCTCAGGTACTATTTACGATGTTTGTTGCGGGGATATAGATGGTGACAGGTACGATGAGATTGTGTATCTAAGGTCATCATCAAAGAGTAATCTGAATTTAGTATATATTAATGAAGATGGGAAATCCAGGGTTTCCCCTACATCTATTATTCCCGATGAGAAGGGTAACCTTACCAAATTATCAGCAGGAAATCTTAGAGAGGATATAAGAGAGGAAGTGGTTATTCTTGAAACAAATAGTTGGCCTTCAAATGATGAAATACATTTCTTTGAATACGATCTAACGGACAGTAGTTTTGTGGAAATTAAAACTATGAGTGCCGATCATCGTGGAAACATAGATATATCCTGCGGAAATGCCGATACGGATAGATATGAAGAGGTGTTTTTATTGCGTGACAATAAAACGGTATATGTCTATAATTATGATAATTACGAAGGATCTTTTAGTTTATCAACAAGTGACAATCCGGTAAAAATCAGTGCTCCGGACTGGGACGGAGATAACGCTCATGTTGTTCTTACGGGAGGTCCTTATTTATGTTCGTCTGAACTATGGCCAAGCCTGGTTATTTCACTTCCTCCCTATCATAGTGGAATCGTAGAAGGGCAATGTATCATTAAATACGGTGAGGATTATCAAATTAATCAGAATATGGAAGCGACATTTTCTCTTACGGCTCAGACTGCTCTCGGATATGGATATAAATTCCCAAGTGGTCTTTTCGAAGCAAATGTTAATGCATCGATTGAGGCAGGCGTAAAGAAAAATCTAAGAGAAAGCAGTAGTTGTTCATGGGGATCATGGTACACAATATCCAGTGATTACAATAAGAATGTTGTTATAGCAACGAGAACATACTATAATGGATTTTTTTATAAAATATCTGATCCGAAAAATCTTTTGGGTGACTCTCTGAATAATGATACGGTAAATATGGCTGTTCCGACTTCGTCCGGAAATATTGCAATGGCAATGGAAGATTATTTGGCTTATGCCGATACGGTTGATTATTTACCGAGAGGTTTACTCCTTCCGGTCCAACAACCCGGGAATATAATGAGTTATCCTCAGGGGTATATTTATCCGAATGGTTATTCAATACCAATTGAAGATTTACTTTTTGTAAATCATCCGATTTATGCCGTAGTTCCTCAGGGTATAAATGGTGGATGGTATATTGATTTACAGAACACTCAGGTGCGTGAAAGTGTTCTCTATTCCAAAGGGAATTTAGTAGGTAAACTATCGGGACAAATTCCAAATGGTCCCTCATTTTCATTTCAGGTTGCGGCAGCAATCGGAGCCCAAAAAACTCATAGTTTTAAGGTTGGGCAGGAATTGAGAATCGAAGCGACAATGGGCTATATACCTGATACTTTGAATTTCTTAGACTGGTATTATGAATACAGTCCGTATATTTATCACGCATCAAGTGATTCGGGTGGTTATTATGTTATGAACTTTATGACTCAGAATATAGGATCTGGTTATGCTGGAGTTGAGGATAATAAAGTGCAAAAAGGGAAAATAAAAGATGTAAAGTTAGCTATATATCCGAAAGTATTTAAAAATAGTATAAATATAAAATTCCAAATACCAAATGAGATACTGGAAAAACAAACTCCAACATTAAATATATATAATGCTTCAGGCAGATTAGTAAGAAAATATAGTGGACTCAATCGTTCTTCTTTCTCATCAGTATGGAACGGGACGGATAATGCAGGAAATAAGGTTCAAATGGGTGTCTACTTTATTCAGTTTAAAGCGTATGGTTTTAATAAAACGGAGAAAATATTACTTGTAAAATAATAATATTGTATAGTGAAAACTGCGGTCTGTTGGATTAATTTGATAAGGAGATAAAATGAAAAAAGTAAGATCTTTGATAATGCTCTTAATCATAGTGATAATTCCGATCTTTTGTCTGAATGCTACATCAAGAAATGCACAATGGACGGTTATGGTATATATGAACGGGGATAACAATTTAGAGGAATATGGCATAGAGGATTTTAATGAAATGGAAGTAATAGGTTCTTTATCCGATATAAATATTATTGTTCAATTCGATCGGTCAATATCATATGATCAATCAAATGGGAATTGGACTACATGCAGACGATATTATGTAACACAGGATAATAACACAAGCTTGATTTCCTCCGAATTGATCGAAGATATAGGTGAAGTAGATATGGGCGATCCTATTACTCTTGCGAATTTTGCTAACTGGGCGAAAAGCAATTATCCTGCTTCCCATTACTTGCTTGTAATGTGGGATCATGGTGATGGATGGAGGAAAGCGGGAGGATCTATCGAACCTATAAGGGCTGTCTCTTATGATGAATCCAGCGGAAACCAAATTTCAGTTGCTAACGGTGAGTTATCACAAGCTTTGTCATCGATTGGTCATATAGATATAATCGGTTTCGATGCTTGTTTGATGCAAATGTGGGAGGTAATGGTAAATGTATCCGAATATGCAGATTGTATGGTAGGTTCGGAAGAGACGGAATCAGCTTATGGATGGAATTATACGGGATTTTTGAATGATTTAAGTATTAGCCCTATGATGGACCCGATTAGCCTGGGAAAAAGCATAATAAATAATTCAAATCTTGCTACTCTCTCCGTTGTAGATCTTACTCAAATTGGTAATTTGACATTATGTGTAGATACATTTGCATTGGAACTAATGCGAGCGAAGGATGAAGGATATACTGATACTATTAAAACCGCAAGAAATAGAACTCATAATTTCTATGAATGGTCATACATTGATCTGTATGATTTTGCTGATCATATTAGATTTTCAAATGTTCCGGAAGCTTTGAAATATACCGCTTTACAGGTAATGAATAGTATCGATAATGTTGTAAAAGAGACTCATAATACATGTATGGATGCTTATGGGATTTCTATATCGCACCCTACTTCTCTTACATATTATAATAATTTATATTCTAATTTGGAAGTTGCTTATCTTACAAAGTGGGATGAATATCTAAGAGGATGTATGTATAACGACTCAGCGGGTATATATAATGATATTGGAAGCAATTGGGTAGGTATTGATACCATTAATCTTGACGGTTCTCCCTATTCATTTTGGGGATACGATGTCGACACATCTTTCCATGCTGCCGTAAGATTTACATCCTCAAAACCCTGCTCGATTAAGGCAATAATTGCTTTTTTCAATCATGAGTTTGACTACTCATTATATATTTATAATACAGGTAAATATTTAATGCCTGATAGTATACTTCATATGCAAACGGGAACTGCACATCACTGCTGGAATTACATACCATTGCCTATTCCAATTGTATTACAATCAGATGATGATTTCTGGGTGTCGATTTATACGGAAAATGCTTATTACCCAATAGGTGTTGACAATGGTTCATGGGCATCACATCGTTCTTATTGTTCCTTTGATGGCAAAAATTGGGAAGAAGCACTTGAGAATTCTACTTTCTATAATTTTAACATTAGAGCGGAGGTGCAATACTTTACTTATATGTCTGTTATAGACCAAAAAAATAAAAAAGAAATCAATCAAAAACAAGAATGTATCAATATGAAAATTTATCCTAATCCTTTTAATGAAATTGCAGAAATAAGTTTTCATATATCTCAAATCGGAGGACAGAAGGAAAATAAATTAAATATTTATGATATTACAGGCAAACTTATAAGAAGGTATATGGTTAATAATAATATAGGATTGCAGAAAGTGTTTTGGGATGGTAAAGACTATTTAGGCAATTATGTCCCTGATGGTGTTTACTTTTGTAAAATTAAGACAGGGAATCTCAAGGAACTTAAAAAAATAGTAATTATGAGATGATGTGTAAATAGGAAATAGACTTCAGACGCCAGACGACAGACACCAGCCGAGAGGGGAGAAAGAATAGTAAATAGTGAATAGAGAATAGGAGCAGATTCCTGTTTTTACAGGAATTGAGCGAATTTTGAATTACAGTTTATGGTTTACGATTTACGCATTTGGCTATTGCCTCTTGCTACTTGTAACTGACATATGTCTATAAATATCTACCCATATTTTCTCTTTGGTAGATAGGTAGGACATACTTACCAGTTTAAGGAGAGAGAAAAGGATCAAACCCTTTCCTCTCCGCTTTAATTATTCTCCCTCCCTTCAGTTCCCTCCCGCCTGTGGAGGGAAAGTTGTTAAATGTATATATTTTCAGTTTTACTTCCTCGCCATTGATGGCCTGTCCGCCATAGCTTTAGCGTAGGCGGGGAGAGGATTGAGGTGAGGGTGATTATTTAAATAAGCAATATGTTAAATAGTTTTCAAATTAACAGTAATAGATAAATCTATTCTGTTTTGTAGTGACAAGAGAGGAGTATCCATATTTGAATATTTCTATAGCAAAAGTTGTAAGTATGTCTATACCACTTGCCCATAACTTCCCTTTACAGTTGACATTTTACTATATTAAATCTATTATTCAAATATGAGTAAGATGAAAATATTTATATTTATTTTTATATTAAATTTAATTGGTATACATATGATAGCAGATACACTATTCCCGGATTGTTTGGGAGATTCCCTGATAGATTCCCTGATTGCACATTATAAACCATCATATACACTTGGATATAATGCGGGGCGAGACACACTTTACGGTGTTATAGATAATCACAATGACAGTTTGGAGTTTATATATGTAGGTTATAAAATTTGGATGAAGCCGGGAGAGGATCCAAGACCATGGGTATACAGTCATGGTGGAAACTGTGAACATACATGGCCAAAGAGCTTAGGAGCAAGTTCTGGACTTGCAGAATCGGATCTTCATCATCTCTATGCAAGTGATATAAATGTAAATTCAGCGAGAGGTAATTATCCGTTCAATGATATAATAGACAGTGAAACGGATATGTGGTTTAGATTAAAAGATACTGTTTATTCGATACCCACATCTAATATTGATGAATACTCTGAATTGAATGTAGTTAATTCAAGTATAGGATACTTTGAACCGAGGGAAATCGTTAAAGGTAATATAGCAAGAGGTATGTTCTATTTTTATACAATGTATAAATCTGAATATTTTACTGCCACAGGAGGGGATTCTTCTTTCTATATGGTGCAAAGAGAGGATCTGAAACAGTGGCATAGGTCTGACTCCCCTGATGCTGATGAGATTACGCGGACATGGGCAATTGCCGGATATCAAGATAGTTGTCCGAACCCCTTTGTTATAGATACATCTCTTGTTACAAGAGCATATTTCCCGGAAGAATTGGGGATTAAAGAATGCAACAAGACATATAATGAATTTAGATTAAATAAAATTTCACCAAATCCTTTTGATAAAAATATTTCTATTGGATTTGAAATTAGTAAAACAGTTAATGTTGAAATTTGCATTTACTCTATTACCGGAAGACATATTAAGACATTAATTAACGAGAACTTAAAACGAGGGATATATTTAATATGTTGGGATGGAAACGATATTAATGGAGAGAGAATGAAGAGAGGTGTCTATCTGTATTCTGCATCTATTAATGGTATAATTGCCGATATAAGAAGAATTATTCTGATCGAATAAAAGATTTTTGTAGAATTTGGATAATATTTGTTGACAGTAAAAATAAGTGATGTTATAATACCAAAAAATGTAAGGAGGATTATATGCTATTATCGTTTATATCTGAAAAACTGGTGCTTTTAGAAATAGAAGCGAAGGAAAAAAATGCTGTTATTGAAGAACTTGTTAATAAGATTGATAGTGCGGGTAAATTGGCAAATCGAGACAATTTTCTCAATGCAATTATAAAAAGAGAAGAAATCGAAACGACAGCAATAGGGAAAGGAATAGCAATTCCACATGGAAGATGCGAAGATGTTAGAGATATGTCCATTTTGTTTGCCAGGTCAAAAGAGGGAATTAATTTCAAATCACTTGATGGTAAACCCGTACATATATTATTTATGATTGCAGCTCCACTTGATGCTAACAAGCAATATCTTCAAACAATTGCAAGAATTGCAAGATTCTTAAGACATGAGGAAATCAAGGAGAAAATTATGAATACACCCAATGCTTCGGGGATACTTGATATAATAAAGGAATTTGACAATCAATGCCCAATTCAAGGTAATATTCAAACCAAAGACGGAAGGGTAATACATGGAAAATAATTATCTTCTCATTATTATTCTTAATAAGGAAGAATACGAAGAAGATATCTCATCTGCTCTTATAGAGGTAGGAATTACAGATGCAACTATGATAGACAGTGAGGGGTTAGGGAAGTTTCTTGCAGAGGGCATACCTATATTCGCAGGATTTAGATTTGGTCTTGAAAGTGCTAAGCAATATAGAAAAGTTATTATTGGAGTAAACGACGATCCTAATGTTATAGAAGAATTAATTATAATTTTAAAAGATTCAAATATTGATTTTAATGAACCGGGTATCGGAATGATGATGACACTTAATCTCGAATCATTAGCCGGTACACCTCCTGAGATATTTGAATAGTATAAATTCAATTAATGGAAGAGATAAAATTACTAAGATATAGAATTAAAAACCCTAATAAATATAATCTTATCTTTGGACAGTCTCATTTTATAAAGTCGATAGAGGATTTGTATGAGACAATAATTACGGTGTGTCCTAAAGGAAAATTCGGGATTGCTTTCTCAGAAGCCTCTCCACCGTATCTGATAAGGTATGAGGGAACAGATAAAGAATGTACTGATCTTTCAATATCTAACTTAAATGAGATTAAAGCGGGACATTCATTCCTCATTTTTTTGAAGGATATATATCCTATAAATATCCTCACACAGATTAAGAATCTTCAGGAGGTATGCACGATATTCGCAGCTACAGCAAATGATACCGATGTAATTTTGGCACAAACTGATTTAGGAAGAGGAGTGCTTGGTATTGTTGATGGAATGTCCGTAAAGGGTGTTGAGACAGACGAAGATAAAATTACAAGAAAAGATCTTCTCAGAAAGATTATAGGATATAAATTTTAAGATATAATATTTAAAATATTATCCAATTCCAATTCAAGAGATTTTAGATTATTAAAATTGTTTATAAAAAGAATTTCCCCAGGTGAAGGTGCAGGATTTTGCATTGCAATTTTATTTTTTATATCAGCCAATTCAAAACCTCTTTTAAGTAATCTTTTTACACGAATTTTTTCATCTGCATCTACAAATATCACTATGTCAAGATATATATTTAGTGCATACTGTTTTAATATTGCCATATCGAGAATTGTATTTTTATATTGTTTAATTCTTGCAATAATTTCTGTTTTCAATATCGGACTAAAAATATTGTTTAATTCATTTAGTTTCTCTTTGTCTCGGAAGACTATTTCTCCAAGTTTCTTCCTGCTTATTTCTTTTCCTATAAATATATCCTTTCCAAAGGTTTTGATTAAATCTTCTTTAACTGTAGAATGATATAAAATCATATGAGCAATCTCATCGGCATCTATTATTGTTAAATCCAGTTTTTTAGAGAGTAATTCCGTAATGGTAGATTTTCCAGAACCAATCGGTCCTCTAATCCCTATTTTCATTTCGAAGCCTCATACCACGAATTTCCTGTACCAATAACTACCTCAAGAGGAATTCTAAGTTCCATTGTATTTTTCATAACATTTTCTATATTTTCTATCTCTTGCATATTATTTTCATCTATTTCGAATATTAGCTCGTCATGTATTTGAAGAAGCATATTTATATCAGCTCGTTTATGATATTTATTAAAAAGTTCAATCATAACTTTCTTTATCAATTCCGCGGCTGAACCTTGTATGGGTGTATTAACTGCAACTCTTTTGGCGAACTCGAATTCATTTTTATTTTTACTGTTTATACCATAGATATACCTTATTCTTCCTCCCAATGTTTTTACATAGCTTTTATTCTTTGCATATTCAATTATATCGAAAATCCAATCTTTAACACCTTTAAAATAAAGGAAGTATTTCTCTATAAATATATATGCTTCCTTTTGTCGGATATTCAATTCCTTTGAAAGTCCGTATGGACTCATACCATAAATAATACCAAAATTTATAACCTTTGCCTTTCTCCTCATCTCATTTGATACAAGTTTTGGTTCTACTTGGAATAATAATGATGCAGTGTTCGTATGAATATCGAGTTCCTCATTGAATGCTTTGATCAAATTAAGATCTTTTGAGTAATGAGCAAGTATTCGCAATTCAATTTGAGAATAGTCAAATGATACGAGTTTGAATCCCTTCTGTGCTATGAAAATCTTCTTCAATTTTTTACCTTCCTCGGATCGTGCAGGTATATTTTGCAAATTGGGATTATTCGAAGAGAGTCTGCCTGTATCTACATTTACTTGATTATAGTTTGTATGGATTCTTCCATCTGTTGCAATAAATGATGGAAAAGTATCTAAATATGATGTTTTGAATTTAGAATATTCTCTATATTTAATAAGTAAAGAGGGGAATGGGTGGAATCTTGAAAGTTTGACAAGTGTTTCATTGTTTGTTGAAAAACCTGTTTTTGTCTTTTTAACCACAGGAAGTCGAATTTTATTAAAAAGAACTTCCATTATTTGCTTAGGGGAATTCAGGTTGATATCACCAGAATATTTTTTGCACTGTGAAATTATAGTTTTGATTTCACTGTCAATTTCTCTTTTTATGACACTTAATTCATTTCTATCTATAAGAATGCCTTTTTCTTCCATATATGCAAGGACTTCAGCAATGGGTAGTTCAAGGTTAGAATAAAGGGTTTTAAGATTATGATTAGATAATTCTCTGTTTAAATTTTTGTAAATAGTAAATATTTGTTCGGTTGCAATTTTTATAATAATCGATACACATGTTTTATCAGGCAAATCTATAATATCTGTGAATGATCTTATTATATTCAATAAATTAACCTGTTTACTTCCTCCGAAAAGAAGTGACGATGCAATTGAAATATCATCACCCTTAGAAATTATATCTTTATTTTTGAATAAAGCTTTATATATTTCCTTAATATTATTTGAGATAATATGTTTCCCTTTAATGTTACCGAAAATAATATCAGTATCAGTATCCTTAAATATTTTTGATTCTTTTCCGTTATTAATACCTACATAGGAGTCAATCATAACAATACCTAATATTTGTGATGACAATATGGATGAATCAAATTCCTCTTCAATAATAGCATCTGAATTTTTATCTAATTTCTCAAATAATTTCATTTTCACTTGTGAAGATTGAATAAAATCATTTATAATAGAATATAATTCGAGATCGTTCATTTTCTTGAGAAACCCCTCTTTCTTTATGGGTTTTCTCTTTATAAATTCAATATCCCCCACATTAAGATCACTATATAGTTTAATTAAATCCCTCGCTTTAAGTAATTGGTCTCTATATTCAATAAGATTAGTTTTAAGTTTTTTCTTTTTAATCTTGTTGATATTTATATAGATATTATCAACACTTCCAAATTCTTTAAGTAATTTAGATGCAGTTTTTGTTCCTATACCGGGTATTCCTGGAATGTTATCCGAACTATCACCAATAAGTGATAAATAATCAATAATTTGGTTTGGCAATACACCATATTTTTCTCTTATCTCCTCATTGCCTAATAGTTTACTGATGTTTGAGGGATTTGCCATTTTAACTCTTTCATTTACCAACTGTGCAAAATCCTTATCAAGAGATATAATAACGGAATTTCCGTTATACCTTCTTATCATAGATGCAATTATATCATCAGCCTCATATCCTTTGATTTCAATAAATTTGATTCCTAAGAGATCCAATATTGCAATTAAATCAGGGATTTGCTCTTTTAATTCATCGGGTATTTTAGGTCTATTTGCTTTATATAAGGGATATAGTTTTACCCGTTCTGTTTTACCAGGAGCATCGAAGCAAAATGCTATATATTTGCTGTTATAAATTCTCTCAATGTATTTCAGTGTTTTAAGAACACCGAATATTGCGCCAATATTTTTCCCTTTTGAATTTCTCAAAGGTTTATTGAAAAAAGCATAAAAAGAACGGAACAGAAGTGCTGTTCCGTCAATAAGAAGTATTTTTTCGGTAGAGTTTTTCATCCTCTATTATCTTGTATACATCCGGAGTAACAAAAACATTATAATTTTTATTCTCTGAAATGCGTTTTCGTATTTCTGATGAAGATATATCTAGTCTTCTACCTCTATATATAATAAATCTATCATCATTAAAATTATCTGTGCTCCTTGTTATTACCAAAACCTTAACAAGCTTTAATATATCCTTATAATCCTTCCATCTGTTGAATTCCTTTGCTTGATCGAGGCCTATTATCATATAAAATTCAGACTTATGATACAATTCACGAAGTTTATTTATTGTATTGATTGAAAAAGATGGTATTGGCAGATCCTTTTCCATGTCAAGTGCAGTAAAATATTCAAACGGTCTGATAGCGGATTGTACCATCTTAATTCTTATATCATAATCGGTATGCTTTTGCTTTGTTTTAAAGGGAGAGACAAGTGTCGTGATAAAAAAAATCCGATCCAATTGTAAAAATTCAATTATATCATTGGCAATAATCAAATGTCCGATATGAATTGGATCGAATGTTCCTCCTAATATGCCTATTTTTTTCATTTATACTATTTGTCTAATTTTTATTCATTCTTAATTTGTCTAATTCTTTTTTATATTGAGAAAATTTTCCATTGTTTTTTATTTTTTTATAAACAAGTACAAAATGTTCATATATTGGTTCTATCATATAATCCGAATCTTTCATTGCAAGAGCTTTTTCATAATACATAATAGCTGCATTGTATTTCCCTATTTTGTAATATAATTCACCGGAATCAAGAGTTTTCTTAATATATTTAATATGACAGCATTTTATCATCTCTTCAGCTTCTTTCTTATGTTTTGAACCGGGATATTGTTCAATGAATTCTTTTAAAAGCTCTTCCGCTTTTTTTGTATCTGTTTGGTCCAAAATACTTTTTGTTGATAAAAGATAATAGCAAAGAGCTGTTTTATATATTGCGTCTTCATAGTAACTGCTTCCCATAAAACTGTTAACCAGGAAACTATATTCATTTATAGCATCTGCGTATTTTTTCATACTAAAATATGATTCTCCAATATAATACTGAGCAGATTCCATCTTATCGCTACCCGGATATTGGAAAATAACATTTTTGAAATTAGTAATTGCATTATTATATCTGTCATTTTGGAAATCAATCATTGCCTTGTTGTAGAATTCATCCGCGCTTAAATTATTGATTGATTTTCTATGCATACATCCTGTTAATAGCAATATAATTATTAATGTGCTTAGTGATAGTATTCTCATTATAGCTCCTTGTCCTCGATTTGATTTAAATAGTTCCGTGCTTCTTTAACAACATTTCCTTGAAGATATGGGTGTAACTCGATTACTTTGTTAAATGCTGTTTTTGCCTGTTTGTACAAATTTTGTTGAAAATATATTTTCCCTTTTAAGAGATAGGAATCATCTATTATGGATTCCGGTAGTCCTGCTTTTATAGTTTTGTGTATGTAAAATAAAGCTATTGAATATTTCTTTTCACTAAATGCTGTTTGTGCCTGTTTGTATGAAATTTCACCATATCTGAAAAGAATGCCGGGATTACTACCTATATCAGTGATCGCTTTAGTACAATATTCACTTGCTAATTCCAGTAAATTCATATTTATATATATATCGATCAAATTCAAATAAAGATAAACCTTAATGGATTTCCTATTTATAGAAGGTAATATTTCCTTTATTATCTTTGTAGCATATAATTCTCTATCGTTACTCTTAAGATATTCCAAGATATACTTATACTTCTTATTCATTTTATAATTAGGCTTCTCATTTAAAATCTTGCAATATATCCGGATAGCCAAAGAATCATATTTCATTTTTTCAAGTTTATTGCCAAAAGCATAGATTGTATCAAGTAAATTAGAGGAATCTTTAATGTCGATATTTTGTAAAAGAATAGTATAAATTTTGGTAATATTTTCAGTATTATCTGATTTTTTATAATCCTCTAATAAAATTTTCGAGAATTTCAGTATGGAATCTCTGGAAATATTAGACATAGTAATTTGGTTTTCGAATGCTTTGATTCTGTCCGTAGTATTATTGCTTTTTTTGTTGCATGCACTACATAGAACAATAACGAGTAAAACTGTCAATATTTTATTCATAAACTTTTAATAAATTCCTCAATTAATTTCATAAGATTGGGTACCGTTTTGCATGCTACATCAATTACCTCGTCATGACTTGTATCAGATGCCTTTCCGGGCAATTCGGAATTTGTAACTATTGATAACCCGACTATTTCCATATTTGCATGTTTTGCTGCAATAACTTCAGTAACAGTAGACATACCTGCTAAATCCGCTCCAATAGTTTTAAGCATTGTAAGTTCGGCACCAGTTTCAAGGTTTGGTCCTAAAAGTCCTGCATAAACACCTTGCATTACTTTGACACCTAATGATGTTGCAATGTTGACTAATTTATTTCTATACTCAATTGTATATAAATTATTCATTATAGTGAATCTTTTTCCTATGTCTTCTATATTGGGTCCGATTAACGGATTTTGTCCGGTAAGATTTATATGGTCGTTTATTATAATAATATCACCTGTTTTAAAAAATCTATTTATTCCACCTGCTGCATTTGTAACTACAAGTATTTTTACACCTAAAAGCTTTGATATCTGAATTGGAATTGCAATTTCTCCTGCACTATACCCTTCATAAAGATGAAATCTCCCATTCATTATGAGTACATTTTTGTTCTCAATACTGCCATATTGTAATTCTCCTTTGTGTCCTTTTACAGTAGATGTAGGGAAATGGGGGATATCGGAATATTTCAAACTCTTAATTAGATTGAAATTTCTAAACCCATTACTTTGCCCGCTACCGAGTATTACTAAAATCTCAGGGGAAACTATACCATTATCTTTTAAGAAATAGGTAGTCTCTTGTATAATCTTATAATTCGAGGTCATCATCCTCTTCTTCTTTAATCTTCTTGTCCTTTTTTTCAACAGTAAATAGATCTATGTTTTCATTCTTATTATTAAAAAGATCTTTTTGTTCTTTCCTATCTCCTTTCTCCACTATTTCTATTTCTTCTGTCTTTCCTGTAGTATTATCAGTTGTCTCATGATTAAAAATAGATATTGCTTCAATATTTTCTGCTTTTATTTTTTCTTTGTCTTTTGCCTGCTTCAAAATATTATTAAGTTGGTCGAGTTGAGCTTGTAAAACCGATCTGTACTGAACTATAAACATTTCCCTTTGTCTGCTTAGCCGTTGGATTTCAGTCTCTATATTTTCCTTCTCCATTATAGATTCCTGTAGAATTTTTTGAGCTTCAACCTTACTTTTTTTTATCCTAAGATCTGATTCCCTTACAGCATTCTTTCTTACCTCTTCGGTTGTTTTTTGTGCCATTATCAATGTATCTTGAAGACTCTTTTCCAAGTTTTTATATTCATCGAGTTTTATATGCTGAGTACTCAATTTTTCAAGAAGATCTGCATTTTCCCTTGCTAAGGCTTCCATTTCTTCAGCAATCAAAGATAAAAAGTTATTAACTTCGGTTTTATCATATCCTCTAAGTTCCTTTCTGAACTCTTGCTTTTTAATATCAAGAGGTGTAAGTTTCAATATTTCCTCCTTTATTAGAGATAAATATAACAATATTTATTATTATAATACATATTAAAAGCTTTTATGTCAATATAGAGGTAGATGATTGGGAAGATATGTATAGACATATATCAGTTACAAGTTTACAAGTTACAAGTTTCAAGTAGGAAAAGAAGCAGGAAGAGCCAATAGCATTGCTATTATACTAACGCTAATACCAGCGGGAATGAATGAAAATAAGTAATAGCAAATGAGACCCCAAACAGATTTATTGCTGGTATTGGTGGAGGTGACGGGAGTCGAACCCGTGTCCGAAGAAATTCCATATAAGCATCTACATATATAGTTCCCTTTTTAATGTTCCTCGATAAATCTCCAGGGAACAGGATATTCAAGGAGGTAATGTTCCAAAGTCTTATCCGGGTGCCGGAACAAATTCAACCGGAGCAGCTCGTTAATCGACGTCTTTTCAAAATTCACGAGCACAAACTCTGAAAGACGGCTACTTTAGCTAAGCAGCAAAAGCATAGTTGCTATTGGCAACTGTAATTTGCCACCTTTTTACGAGACGGTGACGACTCGATATGCAGCTTATACTTCATTTTCCCCGTCGAAACCTAGAACACCCCCATATTCAATATAAATATATAGAAATGTTAGGGATATGTCAAGTGCCCTTACAATTTCACCTCAATCCTCTCCCATCAAGGGATAGGAAGAAAGAGGGGGAATTAGCCACGAATTTGCGAATAAGGAGAAATAGACGCCAGACGACAGACACCAGACTTCAGCCGAGAAGGGGGAAACAACCACGAATTCACTAATTTATAACGAATTACACTAAGGGGAGAGAATAATTTATTGCTTTAATTGCACTAATTAGGGAAAATTACACGAATGGAGAATAGAACAATTATTTTGCTTTAATTACACGAAAGAAATAAATAAGAAGAGGAGAAAAATATTAAACTATTATTTCACGAATAAGGAGAAATAGACGCCAGACGACATACACAGACTTCAGCCGAGAAGGGAGAAACCACCACGAATTCACTAATTTATAACGAATTACACTAAGGGGAGAGAATAATTTATTGCTTTAATTGCACGAAAGAAATAACTAAGGCGAGGAGGGGGAATAAATTTTAAAATTTTATTACACGAATCAGGAAAAATAGACGCCAGATGACAGACACCAGCCGAAAAGGGAGGGGGAGAAGAATAGTAAATAGAGAATAGGGAGCAGATTCCTGTCTATCTCTATTAATCCTATTGACTTATATGGACTTTAATACTAATATTACATTGAAGCAATATGGATAATAAAAAATTTATAGAAGAATGGCTTAAAAAAAATCCTATAATCGATAAAGATGCAGTAGTAGGTAGAAAAAAACATAGTAGATCATTAAAAAAGAAGAAATTTGATCTTATTATTGATGTTCATGGATATATAAAAAAGGAAGCAACAGATTTAGTAAAAAATCAACTTAAATTATCGCATAAAAAAGGATATAGAAAAGTACTTATAATCCACGGTAAAGGATTACACAGCTTGGAAGGTCCTGTTCTTAAAGAAAAAATAAGAAAAATACTTATTGCAAGCATTTATGTTAGTGATTTTCACATAGCAAGCCCTAATGATGGAGGGGAAGGAGCAACAATAGTCTACATTAGAAGGGGCTGAGTTCCTTTTCTGTAGCAAAGGGGAATGTAACATCCGTAATTCCGGCATTTACACTCATATCTCCATTAATTCTATATTTTAGTGCCTTTTTTTCGATTAGAGATTTGAATATCTGGGGTAAGTTGCTAAAACTAACGGAGACAGGAATCCTTATATAATTTGTACCCAATGCAGGTATACCAATACTTGATTTCGAACCACTACCGGCATTAAGTCCGTTAATTGCTATATTATAATTGACCTTTGGGATCTTTATAGAAAAGTTGTTCCTGTTTTTTACATTGAGTCCAATATCCAGTTTTACATCTGAGAATGAAATATTGCCCAATCTAACATCTTTTATTGAAATTTCAGGTTTAGTAATCGGCTTTATATTCTTTATGAGTGAACATCCATTAAGTAATAACAATAAAAGAATAGCTAAAAATTTAAATGTATTTCTCATTTTTGTGCTCCTTTGGTTTAATTAAAACACTTCTCATCTCTTTTTGACGATATATATCAATTCTTATTGGTAATTCCGAGTATATATGTTTTACTTTCAATTTAATTTTATCATCTTTTATATTTATAGCAATATTATCTATTTGTTTTCTCCATAAGTATATCTCCTTTCCATTTAATGATACTTCATTTTTTCGACAATAGCTATTAATAATGAATTCAAGTGCATTTAGCCATCCCGGAAAGCTTTTTTCCGAAAATGAATGGTTGTGATATAATATCGAAAAAATACCTCCTGATTTTTCAAAATAATACAATAGATCCTTATTAGGTTTTTCAGTAGCTAAATGCATATATGCTGAATCCATTAAATAGAGCGGTATCTCAAGTATATCATTATACCAAACAGGGTATGATGTTCCAATTGCATATCCTATATTATTTCTAAATCCAGCTGTCGAGTCATAATGAATAGAGGAAAACGAAACATTGTTTATATATTCAAAGAAATTTTCCGTAAGATAATGTTTTCGCATTCCAATAATTTTACCTACATAATCCTCAAGAATGGATTTTTCTCTATTAACAAATCCTGGATTTAATATTTTTTCATCGGATAAATGAAGGCCAATTTCACAGTGATTATTTACTAAATACTCAATTGTCCCTTTGGCTTCATCTAAAGAATATCTTCTTGCATATCTGTCTTTTCTCTTCGTAATAAAAAAGAATGTACTCCTTATTTTCCTTTTTTGTTCCCAGTCCAGTATTTTTGAGAAATTCCAATATCTATCACGTGTAATATCAATCATAGCCCATATATCATTTAAACAGGTGTTATTATGAAATTTGAAAATATTTGTGAATTTTGAGAATCTTAATAAATCAACATCATGAGACATAAATAAAATTGATTTTTCCCCATAGGGGAGAGGTTGTATAATAGGGACAACTGTTTTTCTTTCCAGTAGAAATTTTGTAACGATTTTCCTGAAATGTAATGATAAAATATCAATTACCGGTTTTCGGGGATTCATCAATATCTGTTCCAAATACATTTTTATTGTGTTTGGTATATCATATATTTGAAGTGTATCATCCTTAACTTTTGAGATCAATTTGGATGAAGAAAAAACCTCGACTTTTTCATTACATAAATTAACAGTGTTAATGTCTTTGCTATATTCGAATAGAATATTGTATTTTTTTCTTCCATTCCTTTTATAACCGATATGAATTTCTTTATCATTCTTAATCCATTTCAGTCCTGAGATATAGAGTAATGTATCAATAGTCCGATTCATAAAAGATTCCTGATTATATTTATGATTTTCATTAGTCCAAGAATATTATATCCGAGAGATAAGTGAAAATATGGTGTTAAAATTACATTAAAATTTTCTTTAAATCTATTAATTGATGGTGTATTAGCCCCTTGAAGATCAAAATAATTATTAATACTCAATTCCGTTTCTATTACATTTGAGATAAAATATAAGTTTATATTTGTATTTCTAATTTTGTTGCTCATCCCATTTGCAAAAAGGTAGCTACAACTTGAATCCCTGATAATCATTGCCGAGGATATGCAGGTGTTATTTAAATAAAGAGAATAAATCGATATTCTATTATCTTTTAGATTATTGAATATATTCTCTAAGTATTTTCTATTGATTGCTTTTCTTCCTTTGTTTTTATTGCTTTCATTCATTAAATTGTAAATATTATTTATATTATCATCTTTGGAAATAATTAAATTTTCTTTATCAATTTTCTTTATTTTTCGTATTACACTCTTCTTTAGAATTTCATTGCCTTTCCTAATTCTGTATGTATATTTTATATCTGCTCTCCATCCATTAATCAAGAATGCTCTGACATCTGTGATTTCAGGAGGTAATGAAAGCAAAGTATAAATATATCTATTTTTTTGTGTATTTGTAATTTCTTTTATTATTTCAATAGATTTTTCACTATGTTTTATTAAAAATTCAGGTTCGATATATATACCATAAAAAGCTATTAAAGGAGGAGGGAAAGATATAAACCTGTTCTTTGACAGATTTGATATAATTCCTATTATTCTATTTCGATATATAATAGGTTTTTCGTATACTCTGTATCCTGAAGATATAAGTGCATCTCTTAGCTCATTTGAAAAATATATAAGATTTTCAGCTAACTCATTTCTGTAATCCGAAAATATTTTTCCCAAATTTCCTCCATATCAAATATAAAAGCAAGAATATACTAATAAATAATAATACTTCAATAAAAAGTAATGTCAAATGATCTAGGAACCTTTTAACTATAAATAAAGGAATAACGGATATAACAGAGAATGAGATGTAAAATACTATATTCCTAACAGGGAAAATATCCAATAATCCTGTTTTCGTTGATAATGAGATAAAATAAAGGAGAAGAGCAATTTGAATTATTGTAGTGCACACAATTGAAATTGCAGGCCCATAAATTCCTATTATATTTAAAAGTATTATTGATAGAATCGTATTTAAAATAAGTTCGAATAATGTTATGTAAAAAACTGTTTTTGATTTACCTATAAGATTTAAAATATTACCATAATTTGTTACTCTGAAAGGCAATAGTATCAATGTAATCCTGAATATATTTACACTCGCCGAAAATTTATCCGAATACAATGCTGTTATAAATTCTCTTGAAGTTACCATTAAAAGAAAAAAAAGTGGAATTATAATTATAGAGGTTTTCTCTATGGATTTTCGTACAATATAGATGATCTTCCTATGCTCTTTTTTGTGATAATAATTTGTTATTGTCGGTGATATTACTGAAACTATACTTGCTATAAATAGCGATAAAAGAGGGATCTGATATGAACCATTTATATAAACGGCATAGATTGAGGCTCCAAGAAATGAAGATATGATTAATTTATCTATATTACCCGATAGTATTCCGATAATACCATTTCCAGCTATTGGTAAGGAATAAGTCATTATCTCTTTAAATATATCTATATCGATAAACATAAATTTGAACTTATAATATTTATTAATGATAAAAAATGTTAGCAATATTTGTACTATTCCTAATATTGCATAAAATATGAATAGATTTACAAATTCCATCTTTGTGAAATAAAATATTGTTATAAATATCATATCCAATGATGTGATAAAAGAATAGTAGTAAAAAATTACCTTCTCCCTTTTTTGTGAAATTAAGAAAGGATCAATTGAAGATGTTAGAATTCTTGAAGCTATAAATATACTATATAGCAGAAGGGGTGTTACTATCTTATTGTTTTTAAAAATATAACCATTATTAATTGCAATAATGTAAATGGTTAACACCGAAAGGAAACTCATAAAAATAAATAAAGTCAGTATAGAGGATAAAAATTTATCTCTTTTTATTCCGGAAAATTTGGGAAGAAAAAAAAAGATTGCTGTTGGTAGTCCGAGAATGAATATGGGGATTACAATATGTCCTACAAGTATAACTTGTTGATAAGTCCCATAATAAAATTTTGAAAGGAGATGAGATAATACTATTGAAAAAACGAATGTGACAATTGCCTGTAATGTTTTTCCGGAAGCTAAATATATGGATCTCTTAAAAAAACTCATTGAATCTATTATACTGAAATGTTATAATCTCTAAGTTTTTCTTTACTTTTCTTTGCCCAGATTGTATATTTATTAATATTAAAACATTTTTGCCATGATTTTATAGCAAGTTCTTTATTCCCCGCCATTTCAAATGTGAGTCCCATATGATAATACACCTCATAGAGATTTGGTGATAATTCTATGGTTTTCTTAAAATGTTCAAGTGCATCCGTATACATTCCTCTATCAAGATATATAAGCCCTAAATAGAATCTTGAATATATGGTAGCTTTTTTATTCTTGTTTTCATGAATAACTTTTGATAAACATTCGATTGCCTCACCATAATTTTTCTTCTTATACATAATGAAACCCATATTCGTATGTGCAATCGGGTCATTCGGTGCTTTAATCATTACCTTCTGTGCAAATATCATGGCATCATCATATAATCCCTTTTTCATTAATGCCCAGCTCAAAAGATCCGTAGCTTCAATTTCATCAGGGGAAAGCTCAATAGTTTTTTTTAGTATCTCAATAGCTTTATCGTAATCTTCTTTTATAATACGATTCCATCCCTCATCAATCATTGTGAGAACATTTACAGGAGATACTTTCATTGCCTGAATAAAAGATTTTACATGTTTTTTATCTCCTTGTTGGACTGATACGGTTTTAATATTCGATGCAACTTTCTTTAACTTACTTTCCAATTCATCTATATCCTTTCTGATATCCTTGATTTCATTGTACATATCTATCAATTGCTTTTTTATTAACTCTTTCTCTTTTGGGTTTGTCGCTCTATTTACTTTTGATTCGATCATCGTAAGTCTCGTTTTTAATCTTTTAATATAGATGTCCATTATTTTCCACCTCTTTATTTTTTAATGTTCTCATTATATTTATTATTGTTTCGGGTATTTCATTGAGAGGTTTAATATAATCAACTGCACCTGTTTTGATTGCCGCTTGAGGCATACCATTTATTATTGCAGTTAATGCTGATTCAGCTATTGTAAAACCATTATATTTTTTTATTGTTTTTATTCCACAAGAACCATCTTTTCCCATGCCGGTTAACACAATTCCAATTAGATTGCTTTTAAATATTTTGGCTGCAGAATTAAAAAGAGGTTCACAGGAAGGCATAACGCTATTAATTTTTTCCCCTTTTATTAGTCGAATAATATTGGTTTTATTATCGATAGATTCAACCATCATATGATAACCTGCTTTTGCTATTATTGTATTACCCTTTTTTATTAGCATACCGTCAGTAGCTTCTTGAACACTTAAGTTACATTCTTTATCAAGATGCTGAGCGAATTGCTTTGTAAAACCCTCGGGCATATGCTGAACTATTAATATGGAAATTGGAAATTTATAAGGGAATTCCTTTAATATCATGGTTAGTGCTTTTGGTCCTCCTGTCGAAGCACCAATTACAAGATTTATAAAATGTAAATCATTATAATCGTATGTTTTTATTCCAGGTTTTATATGTTTTTGTAAACTAATATTAATATTAGAAGTGTTTCTTATTTTTTCGACTAAAAGGCTTTTAATTTTATCAATATCAAAAGACACAGGTCCCGAAGGTTTCCGAATAAAATCGATTGCTCCTTCCTGTAACGCTTTTATTGTTGGTCCAGCCCCTTCTTCGGCATAAGCACTTAAAATAATTATCGGTATTGGATTTTGTTTCATTATTTTTTGTGTAGCTGTAATACCATCCATTACAGGCATTTCTATATCCATTGTTATAACATCAATTGGTGTTTTTCTAAGTATGTGTAAAGCTTCCTTCCCATTTTTTGCTTTAGCTATTACTTCAATATCAGGTTCATTATTAAGCATATCAGATATAAATTTTCTCATAAAAACTGAATCATCAACAACAAGAACTCTAATCTTATTCATTACAGTTGTAATTTTCCCATCTTATATGATTTCACTATAACAATTCCCGTATCAAGATGAAACTCTATGCTTCTACCATAATTTGCACCTACATCTTCGCTTATGATGGGTATCCCCTGTCTTTCAAGATTCAAGCGAGCAGCTGCAATATTTCTTTCACCTATAGGTTTTAATGCATGTCTTGGTAATTGGCTGAACATATTAGCTCCTCCAATAATTTTTGCACACAAATTATTTATATTCGAGCCATTTTCAACCAATTGGTATACTAATTGATCAATACCCATATCAGCAAATTTGGCAGGATTTGAAACATCCACACTAAGTGACGAATCCGGCAATAGGAAGTGTAATAATCCCCCTGATTTATTTTTCTTATCATATAAAACTACAGCAATACATGAACCTAATCCATTCGTTATAAGAATTGACGGATTTTTTGCAATTATAAATTCACCAATATGGGCTGTTTTTTTCATATTTTCTTATATATCCTATTTGTTAAATCTATTAGATCAAATTTATCTTTCATATATGACGATAAGGTTTCTACTTTTCCTAAAATAAGATGTCCGTCAGTCTCTAATAAATTATAGAATTTACTAACTATTTTATTCTGAAATTCCTTATTGAAATAGATAAAAACATTTCTGCAAATTATAATGTTAAATTTGGAATCAAATAAAAAATCAATATCATGCAAATTTATAGTAACTATATTAACATTTTGTTTAATGCTGTCGTTTATAGTGAATGTTTTGTCATTTATCGATACATATTGTTTGTATTTATCAGGTATGCTTTTATACTCTTCTATAGGATAGATAGCCATTTGAGCTCTCTCTATAGCTTCCTTGTCAATGTCGATTGCTGTAATTTTGTATGTTATATTATAACTTCTTTTAATATATTCAATTATCATTGCAATTGAATATGATTCTTCTCCTGTTGCACATCCTGCACTTAAAATATTATATCTATATCCTTGTGGCAAATCGCCTATAATTAGCTCCTCTATTTTTGCAAATACTTTACTGTTTCTAAAAAATTCAGTTACATTTATAGTAATTATTTTTACAATCTCTGAATATTCATCGGGGTGTAAATAGAAGTAGTTTAAAAGTTCTTTTACATTATTGAGTTTATGTTTTCTTAAAATGACTCGTATTCTTCTTTTTAGTGGTTTTTCTTTATATCCGGAAAAATCATAACCCGTGTTTTCCTTTATCCTTTTGATAAAAACTTCAAGTCCCGTATAATCGGTACTATCCATCTATTTGCCTTTAGATTGCTCTTTTATCAATCTTATGTTTTTTCTTAATGTAGAATTGTTCGGTTCGAAGATAAGAGCTTTTTCCCAGTGTTTTAGAGCATTTTCGAAATTTCTTTCTTTGAAGTAAATATTACCTAATTTAAAGAGTGTTTCAAAATCATCACCGTTAAGTTGAATTATCATATTTAAGTGATCCTTTGCGTCTGAAAATTTTCCTTTCTTATAATATAAATTCGCAAGTTCGATGTGTGAATTAAGATATCTATTATCAGTATCTATAGCATTAAGAAAGCACTCTTCCGCCTTGGGTAAATCTCCTTTTTTGATAAATAACATGCCAAGGAATGAGAATATTTCAGGTGTTTTGAATTTTCTTTCAATTATTTCTTCAATAAATCCAATTGCATTGTCAAGATTATTTTGATGTAGTGAATATTCAGCAAGGTAAGCTAATGGATAGATAAGATTTTGATCTTCTGCAGCAGCTTCGGAGAGCAATTCTGCAGCATCATCAAGTTTACCTGTTTTAAAATAATAAATTCCAAGATTTGCAATCAATTTCTTATTTGTTATATCAATCGATAAAGCGTTTTTATAGAGCTCTTCAATTCTTGAAAATTGTTCCATCTCTTCTAATAGGACAGCATAATTATTAATGAGAGCTAATTTTTTTGGATTAATGTTATACGATTTTTGATAATAATTAATTGCTTCTTTTAATTGCCCCTTTTTATGAAAAGCAAGTCCAATATAGAAATAGATTTCTGCATTTTCTCTATCCTGCGAAATAATTGTTTTGAATTCTCTTATTGCTTCATTAAACATATCGGTTTTCAAGAATGCAATTCCGAGATTTCTGTGCTCTTCGATTTGAGATATTACTTCTATATTACTTACCTTTTTTGTTCCTAATTCTGCAATAGCATTTTTATTAAGGAGTATATATATAATTTTGCAAACTTCGAACTTTGTATATGGAGCTAATTTAGAAATTTCTTTTAGACTTCTTTTGCCATTTATAATTTCAAATATTTCTATTTCCCGCATTTCAAGGGTTGCCAAATCTATATCTTTTTGCTTAGTAAGCACAGTGTTATCTTTGGGAATTCTATCTTTAAGAAGAGCCCATTCATCGATTCTTGTTGCGATTTTCAATAAAATATCCTCGGGACGAAATGAGATTATTTCAAGATCTTTGGGAGGATGAATATTTGGTTCAAAATTAAAGTAAATATTTTCCCATTTGAATATTGTAAACACTACTTCTTCAATCTGTTTTTTTACATAGTTTAAAAGCTTATCTTTTGAAATAAAATTTAATCCTATTAATATTTCACCAATTCTTTTTTTGAAACCATCAGTTTTTTGTATTTCAATTGCTTTTTCAGCTTCTTCTCTGGTTATTTCCTGTGCACTTATCAAAATATCGCATAATTTGAATTTATTATTAACAATAGTACTATAAACAATTTTTCCATTTTTGAAATAAATGTCACCAAAATCCTTTCTATTTGTAACACTTAATACACCTGTTCGTTTTCCCTGAGAGATTAATTGTATAATATCAGGTAAACTAGCTTCATTACTAGTTCCTTTCATTCCCATATTTTAACCTCAAATATAATCATTGATTAATCTGTCTATAGTAAACATTTCACCTAGATCAAAATCTTTATACTCAACACTTGGGCTTATTTGAATAGGTTCCTTTGATTCGGATATAATTCTTAAATCAGGGAAAATATTTAGTATATCATTTATTGTAAAATCCGGTTTGGTCTTTATCAAATTATTATATAAACTGTCGAGTCTTTCTTCAGTGTCCCCGAAATTCTTTTCTATACTATAAGCTAATAAATTAAGAACATCCTGCTTTAATTTCAACTTATTCTTTTCAAACCAATGTTTAATAAACATCTTTTTCAAATCGAAATCAGGACTATCAAGTGTTTGAAGTGTAATATTGTTAATCTTATTAAGTGGTTTAAATAATTCTCTATCTGATGCAAGGATTAAGAATTTCTGTCTGGCAATTAGTGTATTAAAAAAACCAATTATATCTTTCCATTTATCTTCCGGCAAGAGCATTAGATTTTGAATATTGTCAATTATCATATAATCTATATATGAATATCGCTGGATAAATTGTTTTAATCCGTCTTTTTCAATAATTCTCACTAATTTTAATGAATTTATATAGTAAATAAGTATATCCGGAAATCCAATATATATTTTATTGAAAATCGCATGAAGCAAATGCGTTTTGCCTGTTTTCTTTTTCCCTCTTATATAAAATGCTACACCATTAGCATTCTTTAGTGGAATATTCGATATAATTGTTGTATATATATTTTTATTGGATTTTGAGAGAAAATAATTAGATGCATTCATTTGTTCATCAAGATTCTGAAATGCTTCTATCTGTATTGAGTTTTTAAGTTCCAATATCTTAATCTTTGTTTCAAGTTCATCTACTACATCGGGATCAAATAACCTTTTCTCAATATTTTTTTGCTCCGATGTAAATCTTGTTTCATTTAGCATTCCAAATCGTTTATTAATATCAATCAATCGTTGAATATTGCTTGTAAAGGTAATAAAGGCATTTCTTAAATCTTCAATGGGGCTTTCTATAACATTGCGTAAAGTGTCTATATTAAAACCTTTCATCTCCCATACATATAATTTTTCTTTATATTCCTCTCTAACAATATTTTCATTTTCAGTTACTGTTTTGGTTTTCTCTACTGTTTCTTTATCTTCAATAAATGATTTTCTAGCTCCGCTATCCTGAATAATATTAGAAACAAGTTTTTTGGTAATTTTAACTTTTTGTAGGTTTAAATAAACAAATATTTTATTAGAAATACCCTTAAGATCGCGAATACTTAATTTTTTCTGATTGATTATATATCTTGCTATTTGGGGGGGGATTTTAATGTTCGATTTTTTAAACAGAAATGCTAATAATCTTGCCCTATCTTTCAAATCGGGTTCATTATTCTTTGCCGTGAAACCATTATTTAGGATTGACAATGTTTTTTCACTTAAGTTAAGAGAATTTATTGATGTAGTAGTTGTTATAGCAATTTTTATCCCATTGCTATAATAAAAATCAATTAACAATTCAAAAAGTCGTTTAATGGATTTATATTTTAGAATTATATCCAAATCATCTACAAGGAAAAGATCCATTGTCTTAATATTGGAAATTATAGTCTTATCCTTTCTAATCATTGACTCAAAAAGTATTATAGTATCCTGATTAAGTAAAAACGGAGATTTTATAATCTTTCTTTGTAATCCATAATTACCTATTGCATGCAAAAGGTGTGTTTTTCCCATTCCTGTGTCTGATTGTATAATAAGCGGATTATAAATTAATTTTTCCCTTGATATAAAACCCATTACTGCCTGGTAAGAAGCTCTATTAAAATCTCCCAGAACATAATTCTGGAAAATATAATCTCTATTAAGTGAGGACAAATTATCCTTTATCTCAGGATAATCAGTCATTTTCACCTTACCTTTCTACTATATTTATCTTTTATTGATGTTAATACAAGATTGCTAATTATTTTTAATGTATGAATAACTCCGTTACCTGAAATAGCAATTGATTCAGTATATTCCCATTTTCTCTTGTTTAATGCACTTTCTAATTTATCTATAGGAATAATATCAATAACATCTCTTTTGTTGTACTGAAGCATTATAGGTATTTCATCTATAGAAATATTATTTTTTTTAAGGTTCTCATCCATATTTTCTAAATTTTCAACATTATCATCGAATCTTGAATACTGAGAATCTGCTACAAATACAACTCCATCTGCTCCCTGTAGGACAAGCTTTCTTGTTGAGTCATAATATACCTGTCCCGGCACAGTATAAAGCTGATATTTTATTGTGTATTGACCGATTTGACCAAGTTCAATCGGTAAGAAATCAAAAAAGAGTGTTCTGTCCATTTCCGTTGCAAGAGATATCATTTGCGTTTTTCTATCTTCCGGTAACTTTGAATAGATATATTGGAGATTTGTAGTCTTGCCGGATCTCCCTGGTCCATAATAAACTATTTTACAGGTAATCTCCTTTTTTGCATAATTTATTAATGCCATAAATCCCTCATTCCAGGTCTATATGGTCGTTTTTTTTATTTTCTTCAATTAAGTAACCTATATATAAACCTACTGATCCCAATAGAATGATAAGTACTACTTTCCAAAAACCAAATATAAGAAGTATTATTCCTATTAGAACACCAATTAAAGCACCTATTAATTTTGCACTGAAAATTTTCATATTATCCTCCGGATTTACAATTCCCAAGCATCTTCTGCTGTTGATTCAATTCCTCTTAACTTAAGTTTAAATTCATCTGGGTTAGTTACACTTCTTAAAGCATCTTCATAAGATATTATTTTGTTTTTATATAGTTTCATTATTTCTTGATCAAATGTGTGCATATGATATTGTTCTCCTTCCTCAATTGCAGTTGGAATAAGCAGTGTTTTTATTTCATCAAGCAGGTATTCCTTTATTGTTGATGTTGTAATCATCACCTCTGTTGCAGGCATCCTGCCAATTTCATCAATCCTTGGTATAAGTCTTAGCGAAATTACTCCTATTAATGTAGTTGCCAGTAGGACTCTGATATGTTGCTGTTGATGAGGGGGGTAAAATGAGATTATCCTGTTTATTGTTTCACTTGCGTTTAATGTATGTAGTGTGCTCATAACAAGATGACCTGTGTCAGCTGCTCTTATTGCCGTATCCATTGTATCTCTGTCTCTTATCTCACCTATAAGAATTATATCAGGATCCTGTCTTAAAACATGTTTAAGAGCATAACTATAATTGATGGTATCATTGCCTATCTCTCTTTGAGAAATAGTTGATTTCTTGTCTTTAAAAAGAAATTCAATAGGATCCTCAATCGTTATAATATTTCGCTTTATTGTTGAATTAATATACTCTATCATTGCTCCAAGTGTAGTTGATTTACCACTACCTGTTGTCCCTGTTACAAGAAAAAAACCTCTCGGTTTAAGGGCTAATTCCTTTAAAATGGTGGGTAAATTCAACTCTTCCAATTTTTTAGATAATATCGGGATAGTTCTCATTGCAATTGCAACACTTCCCCTTTGCATATACGCATTTACACGAAATCTTGACAAACCTGTAATTCCGATTGCAAAATCAAGCTCTTTTTTATCGGCAAATATCTCCTGTTGATTAGGTGTCATAATCTGCATTGCAATACTTCTCAGTTCCTGAGGATTAAGCGGAGGATAGTTCTGGACTTCCAAAGTTCCATTTATTCTAAATATTGGTGGGGTTCCTGATTTTAAGTGTAAATCGGATGCATCCCTCTTTACCATATCGGTTAAAACTTCTTTTAAATTCATAGTAAACTCCTATTTATATATAAATCTATGATACTTTAATTAGTAAATTTAGTCAAGATTAAAGGATAGTAGACGACAGACATCAGACGACAGACACCAGACATTAGACACCAGACATTAGACATCAGACGACAGACATCAGACATAAGACATCAGCCGAGAGG
>Ga0209121_10001001_pt1 | contig 29638 bp, 25 predicted proteins | sample Cruoilmetagenom3_FD_187292 | JGI IMG/M metagenome (GOLD analysis project Ga0209121, IMG submission 187292) | Oil polluted marine microbial communities from Coal Oil Point, Santa Barbara, California, USA - Sample 3 (SPAdes) (version 2) | ecosystem: Environmental > Aquatic > Marine > Oil seeps ...
AGTAGCCATAACCCCCGGGAAGAACATATCCATTACAAAGCTGACAGCTTCTGGACTTTGAGTCAGTTGGAAGCCATCCATTTGCTGTAGCATAACAAGAAAAAAAAGTGGAATACTACAGAGACCAGCAACTAATGCCAATGGGAGCAAGATAAATATTGAAATATAAGCCGTAGCATGGAGAAGTCCATCAAGGGTCATACAAAGAATCTCGGTGGCGATACAAAGAATCGAACAAGTGAGCATTTTTCCTCCTCTTATTTGATCAGTTTCAGCCGTTTCATATCATCTTCGGACCAGCCGATGTTATCTTGACTTCATCTTCCGTTCTTCTTAAATCTTCTTGAAGAGAGCTTCAACTTAAACAGTTATTATCCCCGGGGCCTGGGAAATCCCAGCAACATTTGAGTTCTCACTGCCAAGAGGATAGGGCGTTGTTACTTGTACTCTAACATCAACAGTCTCGTTTGAACCTTCCAAAATCAACTCGTATGTTCCCGTTTGCTTGGCAATAAAATTCATGTCTAGCCGTTTTATTTCTAGCGTTCGTGAAGACGGCTTAATAACAGACGTAGGGCTTTCCACCCAAGCATGGATAGAGCGTCGTTCCGAACCATACCAGCATTGCACATACATCCAAACTTTGACCTTCTGCCCTGCTACAACATCAAAAGGAATTACTATCATATCGTCAGCGTATTCTGCAGGCTCAGAACGGATAAGAAAGGCATCTGGTTCAGGATTCAAAAGTATCGGGGGCCCTAGTTCATAAGTTCCACTAAAAGATTGCTCTGTCGGCGGATCCGGTGAGTCTGTCAAAGTCACAGTATAACTAGACGCCAAGACCATGGAGCAAGAGACGGAAGGCAAAATTCCCACTAATATGATCCCAGATAAACCCCAAAACCATCTTTTCATGTTTCTATTTAATCAGCCTCAATCGCTTCATATCGCTTTCAGACCATCCTGTATCTTCCAGCAACGCTTTTAATAACCCGGTTCCATAAGATTTTTTGCCCGCATGATAGTGAATAGATACACGCCTACCATCTGGATGTCGATACAGTCGCTCAGTTCTGACTTTCTCATCTAAAATCCACCCATCTTTTTCCAGAGCCGAGATTAGATCACCAGCAGTTTTGTTCTTTAACTGGTCCCAAGTGCTCTTGATGAAACTCAAACAGTTGTTACCACCAAATCTTCTATACGATGAGGTCCCATTTTCTCTTTTTCTTTATCGGCCAAAACACCCACCGGAATTGGGTCCCCATGCTTTATCAGGGAGCGCAAGTAAGCTATGGCTGCATCTCTAGCGTTGTCTAAAGCTTCTTCTTCAGTATCTCCGCAAGTATGCAAGCCGGTGAGAGCCGGGCAATAAGCATGAAACTGATCGCCATCTGGTTCAACAACAACACAGATTTTGAAACTGGTATTTGGTTTATCGGTACTTTGCATTTTTCACTCCAAATCTATACTGCACCCCATTTTTCTCTTTCTATTTGACCAGCTTTAGTTGTCTCAACCTCCTTTCTCTATTGATTTTTTAATTTCTACTCCCATCATGGTATGGCACACCATACCCCAGAACAAACAAAGCCTATTAAGCTCAGCATTACACGTACTGTTAATTTCTACAATTATTCCTCAAAAACTAAGACAAATCAATCATGCTGTTCAGTATAGCTAGTATATTTGCTCAGCAAATTAGGCTGAAAAACCTCGAAAACTGAGTAATGTAGCTTTTGAAAGGCAAAAATCTCAAGAGTTATAGTGAGAGAGCAAGGAGTGGCTTGCTCAGTCAAAAATTTTCATCAGCGGAGCTAGTGGGCGGAGCCACGTCTTCCGGTTCTCTCATCTTACGCATGAGCAATTCAGTGAAGTCCATTGGCCTTTTCTCTTGGCCAGCTTTTTTGGTTAGCCTTGCGAGTTCTTTCGGGCCGTATTGCTTCATTCGGAGAGTTAGATATCTCAGCTCAAACTTGCTTAGCTCATTCCAATCTTTATTTATCAGTTCCATATCTTTCAAGACGATCAGAGAAAGATTGTGTAAGTAGAGTGAAAAGATTGTCTCGAGTGGGTCCATTTCATCAATCTCGTTAGCTATCTGCCACCGCTCCACGGTCTTCTTATAAACTCCCACCGCTCTTCTGGCTTGACTATTCGGAACACCCGTTGAACGAAGAGTCAGATATCACATCTTTTTTTCTTCAGCGGAGCTAGTACGCTTTGCGTCAGCCGAGACACTTTTGTTTTCTCTATTCATTCATCCCCCTTCAAGTTTACTTTACATAATGATTCCACTCATAATCCACTAAGCCGCTCCGCGACAGCTTTAAGTTGCCACTCTTGCGGAGTAGCGTCCAAAAATTTCTCCAGGTCTGAGACTTTATCCCACGGCTTAAGAGTAATCTCGGGTCTACCATTTCTGCTCCAGATAGCAATAGCTTCGTCTTTAGTCATGGCCAATATCTCTTAACTTTAGCACACCCTCCGGCAAAATGGCTGAGGTCAGTAAATATTAAATATCCATTGCCGATATTCTTCCCTAAATCTCTGGCACAACTGAGGGATTGCTAAGCATACATCAAGGGAATAGAATATAGCCAAGAAGTTTCTGCCCGTGGGCTAGCATTATGGTAAGTAAGGTAAAGCTTCAGATAGCATGAAAAGGGGAGGTACCACGAAGAGAGGCTTAGCGGCATACTTGGCCGCAGTTTTCCTGTTGTCGGCCTTTGTTCAATCTGCCCCTTCTCAAGTTCAAAGATACGGCATCTCCTCTACAATACTGGAAAATGGGTTGGAGGTTATAGCTGTGGAGAACCATAACGTCCCTCTTGTTACCATCACCATAGCTGTGAAGAGTGGAGCTTGCACCGAACCACCAGCATACGATGGGCTTTCTCACCTTTACGAGCATATGTTTTTCAAGGGCAACAAGGCTATCTCCAACCAGGAAAGTTATCTAGAAAGGTTGAGGGAGTTAGGTGTAGAACTGGGCAGGCTGGCTAACGGAAGTACCTCCACGGAGAGTACGTTATACTTCATCACCCTCCGTAGAGATTACCTTGAACAAGGTATGATCTTCATGAAGGATGCTATCCAATCGCCACTGTTTGATGAGGAAGAGTTAGAGATGGAGAAGAGGGTAGTCTTGGCAGAGTATGATCGTGCTGAGGCTACACCACGGCGTTGTCTCCAGCAGGAGGTGGATAAAAGGCTATGGTACAAGTATCCTTGGCGTAAAGATGTCCTGGGCGACCGCGAGATTATCACTACCGCCACTCAGGATAAGATGCTTACTATTCAGAAAAAGTTCTATATACCTAACAACTCTGCTCTCATCATAGCTGGTGATATCGATCCGAAGGAGATCTTTAATATGGCTGGAGAAATATTCGCTGATTGGCAGAGGAGAGAAGATCCCTTCATGAAGTACCCTGTACCACGTCATCCGCTGCTCGAGGAGGTTCAGGAAATTGTTATCGTAAGGCCAGTTAACACCATCAGTATTCTCATAGGGTTTCATGGCCCGAGCGTCTCCGAGGATGAAAGAGCAACGTATGCAGCCGATGTCCTCTCATGTATCCTGAATAATCCTGCATCTGGGTTTCAAAAGAACCTTGTAGATTCTGGGTTGTTCACTTCCTGTTCTGTAGCCTACCGTACCCAAGAATACACCGGCCCCATCACAATCTTCGCTCGGACCAATACTCAAAACCTCAATACAGCAAGGAAGGCCCTAATTGAGGAAGTTCAAAGAATAGGTCAGGAAGATTACTTCAGCGACGAAGGGCTAAAAAATGCCAGGCAAAGGCTGGAAGCTCAGCAAGTCTACGATGTTGAGCTTGCCAGCATGTTCGCTTATACGCTGGGATCATGGTGGTGCTCGACCGGGCTTGACTATTATCTGGATTATATCCCTAATGTTAAGAGAATAACCAGAGAGGATGTAGAGGATTATATCAATACCTATATTACCGGCAAGCCCTTCGTGATCGGGGTACTACTGTCTCAGGAGGATAAGGAGCTTTTAACATGAGGGGGAAGCCAATAACCTTACTAGTGAGACTGATAACCCTGCTAATGGTGATCATTCTGCCATTCACCTCTGGTGTATCCACTGCTGGATGTGATGTCTCTGAATTCGACATCGATGGGTTGAAGGTAATCCTCAAGAAGGTAGATAGTGAGGTTACTGCAGTAAGCCTCTTCTTCAAAGGAGGAGTAAGGAACATTGATCCCTCAAATCAAGGTATTGAGCCACTGCTATTCGGGACAGCAAAGCGTGGCAGTGAGAATTATCCTATGGATCTACTTCACTCTGAGCTTGCAAGAATGGGGACAAGCATATTCGTAATCCCAAAGATGGACTTCACCATTGTTTCCCTCCGGTGCCTCAGCCGTTACTTTGATGAGTCCTGGGATATCTTCACAGATGTGCTGCTCCACCCCGCTCTGGATGAGAAGGGGGTGGAACTAGCCCGACAAGAGCTGATAGCTAGAGTAAGGCGACAGAAAGACCTCCCGGACTCCCATGTCAGGATGGTTGCATGGGATCTCTTCTACAGAGATCATCCTTATGCTCTAAAGCCCCAAGGGACAGAATCTTCCCTTTTGAGTATTTCTACTGCAGACTTAAAGGAGTATCACAAGAACCAGGTGATACTCTCAAGGCTTTTGTTGGTCGTTGTGGGAAAGGTAGATCAATCAGACATTGAGGATAAGGTTGTCAGCTCCTTTGGGAAACTACCCCGGGGGGAGTACAGGCCAAAGCTACTGCCAGAGGTTAAGGGTAATAGGATGCCAGGTCTAAAGGTAGTGGACCGGGATATCCCCACAAACTATATCTGTGGAGTTTACTCTGCTCCCGGCCTGAAGGAAAAGGAGTATTATCCCATGCAAATTGCTATAAACATATTAAGTAACCGGCTCTTTGAGGAGGTCCGCACCAAGCGTGGCCTCGTTTACCAAGTTTATACCAGCCTGGATAAAGTAAGCTCTAATGATGGTATTTTATGCCTCACTACTCAGGAGCCCAGTGCGGCGATGGAAGTTATATTCTTGGAGGTAGGGAGGCTCAGGAATGAACTGGTGGAGGCCAAGGTGCTTCAGGATACCATCGCCATCTCTATAAACGACTATTACCTATCGAAAGGATCTGTAAGCACCCAGGCCAGTATGCTCGGCAGATATGAACTTAATGGGAGTGGTTGGGAGGATTATCTAAGAATTGAAGATAAAATGAAAGCTGTAACTCCCGAGGATATCATGGAGGTTGCCAGGGAATATCTGGAGAACATCAACTTCGGTTTTTTAGGAGACCCGGGTAAAATTGACAGAGAATTGTTTCTCTTCTAGGCTACTTCACCAATGAGAAAAAATAATCAAGCTTGTTGCATAAGCCCACCGGCCGAAGCTGAGGTAACACAGCTCCTTGAGAGCAGGGGGAATTGAGGATTACAGGGTCAGGACAAGAACATAGACTTGAATTTTACCTTGAGACCGGTGTATCTTTCCTGAACCTGGTTATTCTTTACCGCGATGGCCAGGGCTTGCTTAGTTCCTACCAGTATCAAAAGTCTCTTTGCCCGGGTGATAGCGGTGTAAAGGAGGTTTCTCTGCAACATGATGAAATGCTGGGTGAGGATAGGCATTACCACCACTGGATATTCACTCCCCTGGGACTTGTGCACCGATACGGCATAGGCTAACCTCAGCTCGTCCAGCTCACCGAACTCATAGGTTATCTCTTTATCCTCAAAGCTCACCACTACTTCTTGATCCTCCAGGTTGATGCGAGATATTTTCCCTATGTCCCCGTTGTAAACTTCCTTGCCATAGTTATTTCTTACCTGCATCACTTTATCATTCTGTCGCAATATACTTCCCCCCCGGGAAACTTCCTCTCCGGTGGGGTTGAGCAATCCTTGTAGCTCCCGGTTCAGGTTACTCACTCCCACCACACCTTTGTGCATAGGGGTCAGAATCTGAATATCCTTCCGGCTTATCCTGAAGGCTTGAGGTATCCTCCGAGCGTAAAGCTCCTTTATCACCTCCAGGACCTCCTGGGGTTCCTTTCTATCAATAAAGTAGAAGTCCTTAGAACTGGTAAGCTGAGGGAACTGCCCCTGATTTACCCTATGTGCATTCACTATAATCTGACTTTGCCTTGCTTGTCTGAAGACATGTTCCAGGGTCACCACCTCCACCACCTGAGAGTCAATGACATCCCGGAGGAAATTCCCCGGTCCCACTGAAGGAAGCTGGTCAGCATCGCCCACCAGGATGAGGGTAGCCGGGGGCGGGATGGCTTTAAGCAGGTGATTGGCCAGCAATATATCCATCATGGAGGCTTCATCCACAATCACCAGATCTGCTTTAAGCGGATTCTGGTCGTCCCTCTTGAATTTTCCCTCTTTGGGGCTACATTCTAAGAGCCTGTGGATGGTCTTAGCCTCTTTGCCTGTGACCTCAGATAATCTTTTAGCTGCCCTACCGGTAGGGGAAGCCAATGCCACCCTTCTCCTCTCTCTATCGGCTATCTGTATAATGCTTTTTACAATCGTGGTCTTACCTGTTCCTGGCCCCCCCGTGATGACGAGTACTTTGCTACCTATAGCTTTGCTTATAGCTTCCCTTTGCTTATCCGCTAACTCTATCTGACTTTCCTTTTGAACCCACTCTATAGCCTCCTTTACATTCATGAGAGGCGGGGAAAAATTCATAAGACCCCTGAGTTTCTTTACCACCCCTTCCTCAGCAACATACAGGGGTTTCAGGTACACTTTGGTCGAATTATCTTCTTCTTTAAGAACTATCTTTCCTGCCTTATTCAAGGCCATGAGTGCCCCCTGTACTATCTTGGCATCTATGTTCAGGTTCGAACTTACCTTTTCCGAAAGCGAAGCTTTCGGATAACAGGTATGCCCTTCATCCATAAGCTCGATTAAGGTATAGAGTATGCCTGCCTCTGCCCGAACCTCAGAGTTTGGGTCTATCCCCAGGCTTTGAGCAATTCTATCGGCAGTCTTAAACCCAATGCCCGGGATGTCCATAGCCAGACGGTAGGGGTTTTCCTTCACCACGTGGATGGCTTCGTCTTTATATGCCTTATAGATCTTCGTGGCGTAGGTTGAGCTCACCCCTATTCCCTGAAGGAAGAGTATTACCTCCCTGATCTCCTTCTGCTCCTCCCAGGTCTGAACTATCCGGGCCAGCCTTACCGGACCAATATCCTCCACCTCCAGAATCTTTTGAGAATCGCCCTCGATCACATCCAAAGTCTCAAGTCCAAATCTCTTCACCAATCTTTGTGCCAGCACCGGGCCAACCCCCCTGATGAGGCCTGAACTTAAGTACTTCTCTATTCCGGTGAGTGTAGCCGGAACTTTGGCCAGGCAACTTTTCACCCTGAATTGTTCTCCGAACTTCTGATTTCTGACCCACTCTCCCTTAAGGGTTAAAGTTTCCCCCGGACTTACACAGAGGTTGCCCAGTATGGTGATGAGCTCCCTTCTTCCATCAATCTGGAGTTTGGCCACGGTATAGTTATCCTCCTCATTGAAGTAAACTATCCTATCCAACACTCCCTCCAGGGTGGTGGGTGCACTCGGTCTAAGCAAACCCAAGCCCTCCTAAGCCTCAATAACTATTCCCCATTATAGCATGAGATCAGAGCTCCCAAGTTACATCAATTCGAGGAATTACCACCCGCCTTTTCCCCCTGAAGTGCCGGAGGAAAGCACGGGGCTTTTCGGTATGTATGGGGATCACTACTTCAGGATTTATGGTTTCAATGAGGCCAAAAAGCTCAGGCCCGGATATATGTCCTGAGGCATGAAGCCCGCTCTCGTCCTCGGCTACTCTACCGCTTTTCACCTCCGGGACTCCCGAAGAGGTAAGACCAAAGTGATTGATCCACCTGCGAAGCCTTTTGATATCAAACCTCTGCTCTTCACTGAAGGCTTCGCTAGAGGAGTAGATGTATAACCCGCCCTCTGGTTTAAAGTCAATGAGCTCATTTATGTCCCAAAAGCTTAAGGCCAGGATGTAATCTCCTGGGTTTCTCTTCACCTCTCCTGGACCTATAATCTTGCCTTTATCCTGATAACGGGAGCAAAGCCCCTTTTCCCATCTATCCCCTTGTTTCATCTCCTGATACAGGATGAGGTTATCATCCTCCCCAGGGCAAGGTATTCCATCTTCAACCAGGTGCATTGCCTCCAGAAGATAGGCATCCTTGGCTAGAATAGCCAGTTTACGTCGGCAAGATTTCGCTATCTCCTTAAAGGTGAGAAGTCTTTCCACATTCCGGGGTCCAAAATCAGCCACCACCACCTTTCCTACCCCTTTCTTCACTTCAGCCAGGGCCTTCTCCCCCACAGTACCCTCATCAAAGCCCTGCTCTTGAGAGCTGACATTTGTTCCCTCACAGATGAGGACAGCGGGCTTCAACTTAGCTGCCTCCTGTACAAAGTTTCGGGTAAGCCAGCCCCTTTTTCCATGAAGGCGAAGGTCACCGGTATACACCACCCAACCCCGGGAGGTGTTCACAGCGAAGGCACTCGCCCCATAGATGGAGTGGTCCACGGGAAATGACCTTACCTCGAGGTTTCCCACCCTTAAGCTCTCCCTGGGGAGAGCTGCCCTCATATCCCGGGTGGAAGGTGAGCTTTGCCAAAACCTGGTGGCTTCCCCAGAAAGCTCTGCTCCATCACTAAAGCAAAACTGCCGCTGGACAAAGGGATATCCTCTCTGGGATGTGAAGTACCCTTCGCTTTCCTCTCGAGGTAAAAGATAGCATACCTCCCTCTCCAGGTCGGACTTCCCGGAGTCCTGGATGGCCTTGGCGGTGAAGGCGGTAAGCTTAGTACACAGGATGGGAATGTCGGGCTTAAGGAAGGAAACATGTCCGCTGTGGTCCAGGTGGGCATGGGAGAGAAGGACGGCATCCAGGTTGACCTCCCGCAAAGTTACATCAGAAAATCTTCCCCATACATCTTCACCACCCGGTTCAAGGTCTCGCCGGTAGATGTCGTGAAAAGGGGGGAGAAGCCCCATCTCAAAGAAATCCGTGAGTCCCCGGCCAGGCCGGGGCTTTAGATATTCTTCAAAGTACCATGACCAGTGGTGGTAGTTTATGCCGAAGTCAAAAAGAAGGGTAGTGTCACCATCCTCCAGGAGAACCTTGTTTCCCCCTATCGTCCCCACTCCCCCATACGGCGTTATCCTCATGGTCGCTCCCGCTCATGTCTGAAAAACATCCCAACCTTATGTGACCAGAGTATCTTCTGGGTCGGGTGCGACCGTGAAGGGAAGGTTGATTACCCTTCCGCCCTCTAAGTAGACCTCAACCTCGTAGCTGCCCACCGGCCAGGCCTGAACGTCAAATTTCTCTGGGTATATCCAGCTCATAGCTGCCCACCCCGGTCCTATTTGTGCCACGCTTAATTCTAAATCAACATGAGATAGCTCAAAATTCTTCATGCCATTTGCCTCTACTATTTTCCACTGCCAATCGATCTTCGTGCCGGCAGGAGCATCTGAAAGCTTGACACAACAGTAAATCCTGGGGGTGTGGGGGGAAAACTTATCCGCCATTTCAATGGGGACATAACTCTCACTGACGCTCTGGGTCAGGGCTGCTTCAAGGAACTTGGCAGGCGAGTGTTCAACACTCGGTGATGCTGCCTTCTCCTCCGCTACCTTCTCCTCACTCTGGCGTGCCAGGGCATCGTAGTAGCTTAGTATGAACTCATCCCAGTTGTGCTCTCGGGCAAAGGAGAGAAAGTCCGCCCTGCCATTATAATAGTTAAGGTACTTCCATCCTTCCGAAGGGAAGTAGATGCTTACCCCATCAGCGTAGTCCGTAAGGTGATGAGCCTCCGCAATTACCGCGTCATCTAAAAGGAACTTAACCCTGGCTGCTCTGTCTGCCATCTCTCCATCCTTCGCAACCGCAACCTTCAGGAGCTCCAAGAAGCGGTCCAGGTCTATGTACCCCAGGTAGTCAAGGTCAAATCCCTGTACCTTTTTCCTCACCTGATAGATACTTTCAACGTAGTCATCCATGTTCTCCATCACTGAACTACACAGTTCATCTAAGGTATCTGCTAGTTCGGGCATAAGGGCCAGATCCACTGCTGAGAGAGTGGCGGGCAGGAGTATTGACTTCCCCTTGGAGATGGTATAGCGCTCTAAAGGATAAGCCTCCACCATTCCCCGAGCCAAACATTTTCCATCCATGGATGGGTCCTGGGATAAAAGGGATAGTAGCTTGCCATAATTCCATCCTTCACGATGTTCTACCCCCTGGGAGGCTACGGCATAGCTTGCATATGGGCTCACCTCATACAAGATCTCCATCATGGCCATAAAGCAGACGTCAAAACCGATGACTGCAAACTTCTCCTTCCCATCCTGGGTTATGGCGACCAATGCCTCCCTTAGCTCCGGAATGGTGAGGTAATTGTCATCTGTGCCATCCCAGCATATCCCACGGAGGGCACTTCCCGGCTTCCCTTCTCCCATTTCTTCGTATCCTGAGATCCCCGATCCATGACCCCAGACTATGAGCCCATATTTCTGGGCGGGGTATTCTTCCTTACACCAGGTGGCAAAGTCAGCCAGCGTTTGGGGGTCTCCCATGTCAGACTCATAATCCTGGATAACCCTCCCACCATCTTCTACCGCCGGGGAGCGTATCTCCTCCATATCTTCATTCTGCTGAATGAGCAGTATGTGCGTATCTCCGTGTCCCGGTCCATCTATAAGAACCACCACATTTATACTGGGGCTGAGCTTTCCACACTCCATCTCGTTCATATCCTTAAGGGCATCAAGGTAAAGGGTATTATCTCCGTCCACATATACCATAACCGTCCAGTCAGCCATCTGCTCTGCTTTTTGAGGTTTGGCTTCCTGATCCGGGGTTACCCCGGGAGCCCAAGTGCAGGGCAACAAAAAGCAAAAAGCGGCTGTGATCCCTGCTATCCTTTTTATCCTTCTCTCCTTCCAAAACGATTTTCTGGTCGGGGGATGAATCGGGGGTAGGACCCCAAGATCTTAAACTGGGATGACTTAAGTTCCACCTTTTTCAGAACCTGGGCTATAACCCTCTCCTCCCGATGACCTTCAAGGTCGATCAGAAAGAAGTATCTGCCCAAGCTCTCCTTAGAAGGACGGGATTCTATCTTGGTGAGGTTGATATTCCTTTGAGCAAACTCTTGGAACACTTCGTACAGAAGCCCCGGGCGGTCTTCAGAAAAGGAAAGGCATAAGGAGGTCTTATCGTTTCCCGTCCGGACATGGTCATGCTTGGCCACCACCACAAACCGGGTGAGGTTCTGGGGATAGTCCTGAATGCAGCGAAGAAGGGTATGGGCACCATAGAGGGTAGCTGCCCTGTGGGTGCCGATAGCCCCCACCCCCTCTCCAGGGTAAGACATCATCTGCTCTACCGCGGCGGCGGTGCTCAGAGTAGGAGTTACCCTGGCCTGGGGAAGAGAGCGCTCCAGGAATTTCCGACACTGGGATATTACCTGAGGGTGAGAGAAGATCATCTGAATATCGCTTAAGTTCACTTCCTTCTGCGAGAGGAGGTGGTGCTCTATGGGTAGCACCAGTTCAGTTTTAAGTAAAAGGTTCACCTCATGGATAAGAAGATCCAGGGTATCAGTGACCGATCCTTCAATGCTGTTTTCGATGGGAACTATTCCTTCACCCACCACCCCCTTATCCACCGCTGACACCACTTGAGATATGGAGGAAAAGGGGATAAGCTCGGCCTCACTCTGATATAAGATGGCTGCCTCTTCACTGAACGTCCCCGGTGGGCCCAGATAAGCTACGCTCTTTCTCACTCGCCCAGTACAAGGGAAAATAGTTCTTCTTCCTTTTTCGTGTTGACTGTAGCTATCAGACGATCATGGGGCTCAAGTCTGAATTCATTCAGTGGCGGAACGAGCTTCTTTTCACCCCGGACGATAAGACAAACAGAATCTTTTAGAGGAGTTTCCTTTATCTTCTTCCCCCGGGCCTTAAATGAGGAGGGCAGTTCTATCTCCACCAGCTCTGTATCTGCCTCCACGGTGGTTAAGCGAGTTAGAAGATGGGGGGGAATCTCCTCCTCAATATGCTCTAAGATAAGGTTGGTAGTGCTTAGAGTAACATCTACCCCTAGAAGATCGAATAAGAATTCATTTTGAGGATTGTTGCTCAAGGAGATGGTTCGAGGCGTGTTGAATTTATACTTAGCTATCTGACAGGAAACTAGATTGTCCTCATCATCATTAGTGGTAGCGATCAGAAGGTCAGCCCTCTCTGCTCCAGCCCTCTCCTGTGCTAAGGCATCTGAGCCGTCACCTGAGATGGCTATACTTCCCAGCTTTTCCTCAATCCAATTTACCTTTCTTTCATCCTTCTCAATAACTGAGACCTCATGGTTCTCGGCCAAAAGCTGTCGAGCAAGATAATATCCTACTTTTCCCCCCCCAATGATGATGATGTACATCAGCTTTGCACGATCTCCTTCTTCAAAAGCTGAATAAATATGGTGGTAGGACTTAAGGCTTCAAGCCCCAGAGACTTATACAGTTCACTCCTCTGAGGGTCGTAGATACGGCATATGACCCGGGGAATGTTAAAACGGTGCTTAGCAATTTGGGCAGCCATGACATTACGGTTGTCATTATCCGTAACTACTACAAAGGCATCGCTTCCTTCAATCCCCGCCCTCTTCAGCGCCTCTTCATCGGTTCCATCATCCACGATAGCCATATCCAAAAGATCCTCGGGCAAGCGTTCAAGGGCGGTGGGATTTATATCCACAATGCTCACATTATGTCCCTCTTGGTGAAGCAGAATCGCGAGCTGTGCCCCCACCCTCCCGCACCCCATAATCACTATTTTCATACTATCTGCGGTAGACCATTACCGGACAGGGAGAATTCTTAAGGATGTAGGAAACTACCTCTCCCAGGCTGAATTCACCAAGCTGCTTTCTATGATTTAATCCCACTACAATGAGATCGCTATTCTTCTCATGGGCCACGCCTACTACTGCTGGCCCCACTTCCCGGGCCTGGATTATATCCGACTCCACCTCCAGGTCTTCATCTTCTACCATTGCCTCCATCCGGTTTATTACCTCCTTTCCCCGGTTAAGCTCGGGCTCAAGCTCAGCATCCAGGGGTAAGGAGCGGGCAACTTTGATGACATGAATCAGATGAACTCCTGCCTTGTGCCTGCGGGCAACATTACAGGCTATCTCTATCAGCTTACTGTCTACACTATTTCCGCTTAGAGGAACCAAAACTTGTTTCATCTTCTTTGCTTCAACCTCCTTCCTCAGAGAACAGACCTTTTCTCCTTTGATATATGATATACCCCAAAATCCCCAAAAGCATCCACCCCAATCCCACCCAGCGGCTTACAGGCTCCACCACCATAATAACTACCCATATACTAAGTGTTACTCCTAGACCTATTATACTCGTCAGGGGAAGGTCTTTCCCTCTGATATTCACATTAAATTTTATTTTAAACGGGCGGTCAAGCCCCGGCTTCCTGATCCTCAAGATCAGTATGGAGGCATGGGCAAAACCGAAGGAAAGAAGGGAACCAAAGGTATATAAGGACCCCAGATGAGCAAATAGATTGGAGGCGAAGAAACCGGGCAGAAGAAGGACCAGAGCTATCACACAGAAGAGAACTATGGGGATATAAGGAGTTCCAAAGCGAGGATGGATTCTTGAGAATACTGAGGGTATCTGGCGATGTTCTCCCAGAGAGAAGGTCAGTCTGGATATCCCCATTATTCCCGCATTGGTAGCTATGAGGAGTATGCTTCCGGCCAGGATGGCTACTAAGGGCATATATATAGCAGTGAGGCCTTCTGAGGGGAAGGAAGCAGCGATGCCTGCCACCGGATCCCGGGCCCAACCATGAATAGAATCTCCCAGGATCTGAGGACTCATGGCGGAGAGAGCGACCATGGAGATACCGCTGAATATCAGGAGAACAAAAAATATCATGTACATCAATGCCTTGGGGGCTCTGACTTGCGGCCTCCTGGTCTCGTCTGCCATCTGAGAGACCGTCTCTATCCCGGTATAGGCCAGGGAGGCCAGGGCAATGCCAAATATAAGGTCGGGGAATTTGGGCCAGTTACCCTCCCCAAACATATTCTGGGTAAGAATATCCAGATTGAAGATGAATAAAAATCCCAGGATGATGATGGAGATCTGCGTCACGATATCCACGAAGGCAAACAATATGTTTATTCGGGATGATTCTTCTACCCCCCGTATGTTCAGGACAAGTAAAAAAAGGATTATGCCTATGGAGGTAATAGTCCCCACGATAGCGGAACTCTTGAACGGCTCCCAGAAGTATCCCAGGTAGGGAGGAATAGTATAGGCAGAGATAGCAATGGTGGCCACATAGCTTAAGAGGAGGGCCCACCCGGAGATAAATCCCACCATACTGCCAAACCCGTGCCGGGCAAAACTAGCTGAACCCCCTGATTCAGGGAACATGGCTGTCCCCTCAGCATAAGTGAGAGCAGTGAAGATGAATAGGATTCCCGCTATCCCCAGGACTATAGGGGTGGCTCCTAAAGCTACCAGGGCTACAATCCCCAGAGCATAATAGATGGAGGAGCCCACATTACCGTATCCTGCACTGAACAGGGCAGGCACCCCCAAAACCCTTCTCAGGCGATATCTTCGAGGAAGACGGCGGATAAACCTATCCCCCGGCTTGGGGCGCCAGTCCCTATCTTTAGACATACCTTTGGAGGAGAAAGTTCGCTACCACTCTCTAGCTCTTAAACCAGGCCCGAAGGCTCAAGCTTTTAGCCTTGATTTAAAGTCTGGTTCAGGCTTCGCGCTAAGTGAGACTTATGGCGGGAGGCAGCATTGGGATGTATAATCCTCCTTCGGGCTGCCCTATCCAGCCTCTTTATGGCCTCCTTCACCTCCTGGGAGTCGGGTTCACCGGAGGACAAAGATTTCTTTGCTCTTAAGATATAGGTCTTTACCTCGCTCTTGATCGCTCTATTCCTGGCTCTTTTCTTTTGTGAAACGCGGGCCGCTTTAGGAAGCTTAGCCATTCTCCTCCTTACTTATGTCATTCTTACTACCGATTTTACCTCGGGGATGCTTTCAATTCTACTTAAGATATGGACTAGACGGCTTACTCCTTCTATCTCCAGAGTAAACGATATAATCACCGTAGAGTCATCGTGCTGATTGGTACTCATATGAGATATGTTTATGCCCTCAGAGGCAATAAGGGTGGTGATGTCCCGGAACAGACCTACCCGATCCCAGGCTTCAATCTGTATAGCCACCGGATAAACCCTTTGTACCTCCCCCCAGGAAAGGGGAATCAACCTTTCTACTTCCTCCTCGTGCAATATGTTGGAGCAGTCTTGGCGGTGGATGGTTATTCCTCTCCCCCGGGTAACATAGCCCACGATCTCATCCCCGGGGATAGGGTGACAACACCCGGCCAACCTCTTAAGTAATTCTCCCCTCCCCCACATCTCCCCCGCACTTCGGGGAGCTAACTTCACCTCCTTTTTTTCAGGAGGAGCCTCCTTCTGCTCCAGTTTCAGGACGACCTGGGCAGTGGTTATCTCCCCGCACCCCAGAGCGGCATAGAGTACATCTGCCCGCTCATAGTTTAAAAGTTTGGCTATCTGCTCTGCGCTTTCCACCATCCCCAATTTTTTAAGCTCCCTCTCCAATATCTCTCTTCCTTTGCCCTGGGCCTCCATCTTTTCCCGTTTCCGGAACCACTGCCTTACCTTTTCTCGAGCATGGGAAGTATTAACATAGCCTAAGTCAGGGTTAAACCAATCCAGGGAGGGCCTGGCTTCCCTTCCCTGAATGATATCTACCGTATCCCCACTTTTAAGCCTGGAGTTGAGAGAGGAAAGCTTTCCGTTGATTTTAGCTCCTGTACAATGATGGCCCAGCTCGGTATGGATGCGATAGGCAAAATCTAAAGGAGTAGACCCTGGAGGCAATTCTACGATGTCTCCTTTAGGGGTATATACCAGTATTTGCTCAGCCAAAAGTTCATTAATCCTGGGGAGGTCTATCTCCGGAAATTCCTTCTGCCACTCCAGGGCCTGACGCAAAAAACTGACCTTCCCTTCCAGGCCTCCTCCCTCCCCCTTATACCTGTAGTGGGCAGCTATACCATACTCCGCACTTTGATGCATATCGAAGGTCCGGATCTGAATTTCCAGAGGAGTGGTTCCAAAACACATCACGGTAGTATGGAGCGACTGATACCCATTCTCCTTGGGTGAGGCGATGTAGTCATTGAACTCAGAAAGGATAGGATGCCAAAGAGAATGAACCATGCCCAGGGCATAGTAGCAATCAACCACGTTACCTAACAGAATACGGAGGGCCAGGATGTCACGGATATGGTCAAAGCCTTTTCCCTCCCGGGAGTATCTCTCCATCTTTTGAGATATGCTGTAAATGTTCTTGGGCCTTCCCATTACCTCTGATTTAAAATCGCCCTGGGCCAGCTTCGAATTCAGAACACTTATGGCCCGGGAAAGAAAGACCTCTCGTTCCTTTTTCCCCTTCCTGAGCAGGCCTTGAATGTAACGATACCTTACTGGCTCCAGATACAAAAAGGAGAGATCTTCCAACTGCCATTTGAGTTCCCAGATACCCAGACGGTGGCTTAGGGGAGCATAAATATCCAGGGTTTCTTGAGCTATCTCCCGACGCCTTTGAGAGGAGATAGTTTTTAGATGGCGCATAAGGGCTAATCTTACGGCTAGCCAGATGAGCACCACACGGGGCTCATCGGCTATGGATATCAACATCTTCCTCATTCCTTCCACCTTTGCTGCTCCCCTTTCCCCACCCTTAAAGGCTATATTGAGCTTGGCCGTCTCCTCAATTAGCCTTCTTGCTTCCAGCCCAAGGCTATCTTCAACCTCCCCTAAAAGCTCCCCCGAAGTATCCAGAAGAAGGGAGGCTTGAAGTGAGGCTACATCCATCCCCATTTCGGCCAAGATATAGGTTATGTCCAAAGAATACTCTGCTCCTTCAGGATTTATTCTCCGGGCAAGGTCATAGGCCCTCTCCAGATTGGGTAGGCTATCCTCTTCGCAGTACCCTTTGGCCTTCTGCCAAACTTTGGTTGCCTCCATACACTTCCGAGTATACTTGTTTGAAACCCGTGGGTAAAGAGAAGTATGATGATAGTAACAAAGGGGAGGTGTAGCTAAGTCTTATTATGAACATCACTCTATATTCAGCGATTTTGGTGGTCTGCTTTATCTTATCGGCTTTCTTTTCGTCTTCGGAGACCGCTTTTACTTCTTTGGGCAGGGTGAGAATAAGAAAACTGGAGGATGAAAAAGCAATCACCGGCCGGGTGAAGGAGTTGACCCAAAGCCCAGAGAGATACCTATCTACGGTCCTGGTAGGTAATAACCTGGTGAACACTGCTGCCGCTGCTTTAGCCACGGTCATGGCGGTATATCTTATAGGTAAGGAGATAGGAGTGCTGGTGGCTACCTTAGGGGTAACCATAATTCTACTCATCTTCTGTGAAATTATTCCCAAGACATTTGCCTTTCATCGCGCGCAAGCTATCTTTACTCGCTTTGCCAGAGCGGTAGGACTTTTCTCTCATATCTTTTCTCCGTTTGTTTTGGCTATAGGCTTCATCTCCTCCCAGTTTTTAAAATTGGTTGGGGTAGAGGGGGGCCATCCCAGGTCACTAATATCCGAGGAAGAAATACATAGTCTGATATCCATAGGCCGGGAGGAGGGAGCAGTGGAGGAAGAGGAGGCAAATCTGCTACACCGTGTTTTCGAGTTCGGGGACCGGATGGTGGATGAAGTGATGACTCCTCGCACTGAAGTTACCTTTCTGGAGAAAGGAACGACTTTATCTCAATTTTGGGAGCTATTCTCCCGGGCTCCCTACTCCCGCTTTCCGGTGTATGAGGAGAATACCGATAATGTGGTGGGTATAATATCGCTTAAGGATGCCGTCCTGGCCCAGACTCAGGGGCATCTTTCTCCCGAAAGCTCACTGGACAGTCTTCTCCGCCCGACCTACTTTATTCCTCAGACCAAGCACATAGGAGAGCTGTTTTCAGAGATGAAGTCACAGCGGATCAAAATAGCTGTGGTTGTAGACGAGTATGGAGGAACAGCAGGGATGGTTAGCCTGGAAGAACTATTGGAGGTGCTGGTAGGAGAGATAGAGGATGAGTTAGACAGGAAAGAAAAGGACTTTGAGGCTATCACGGAGAATACCTTTAAGATTGATGGTAGCATGAGGATTGAGGAACTAAACCAGCAGCTAGGGCTGGAGCTCCCCGAGGAGCACTATGAGACAATGGCAGGGTTTGTTCTCTATTCTCTGGGCCATATTCCCCGGGAAGGAGAAAGGGTAGAGTATGGCAGTCTCAAGATTATCGTTACCCAGATGAAAGGACTTAAAGTAGAAAAAGTTCTTTTGACTAAGACCAGGATGGATGCATAAGCTTGAGGTCAAATTCAGTCGAGGCCCTGAAGTGAAGTACATTTCCCATCTTGACCTCATGCGTTTTTGGAGAAGAGCTCTCCTGCGGGCAGACATACCCGTAGTCTACTCAAAAGGCTTCAATCCTCACCCCCGAATATCCCTGGCTTTGCCCCTCCCCTTGAGCGTGGAAAGCTCAGCCGAGCTCATGGAAGTCTCCTTGAGGAGAAGAATGGCTCCCCTCTCCTTTATGCAAGCGGTGAGCCCCCAGCTTCCTCCTGGAATAGAGATACTGGAGGCGAGAGAAGTACCTCCTAAGCTCCCCTCTCTCCAGTCACGCATAATGTTTGCTGAGTACGAAGTAGAGGTGAAGGAGGGTGAAGAAGGAGAAAAAATACCGCCCTCCATTCGAGCATTCCTTATGAAGGAAAGCATACCCTGGGAACACATGAGAGACACCGGGGCTCGGTCTTACGACCTTCGCCCTCTGGTGGATGATATCTGGATTAAGGAGCAGAATAAAGCTCACTTCACGTTAGGTATGAAACTTAAACCACAGGGTCGGGCAGACCAGGTGGTCAAAGCCCTGGGCATATCTTCGCCCAGGGTTATCCGGCGCACCAGACTGCTACTTAGATGAGGCTTACTTTGGTGAGGCATGCTGAAAGCCAATGGAACTGCGAGGGGAGGATGCAGGGTGGCGCAAGCGACATCGAACTAAGCTTAAGAGGGTTAAAACAAGCCCGAAGGATAGCTAAAGCTCTCTCCGAGGAGAGGATGGATGCTATCTATTCCAGCCCTCTTAAGCGGGCCTACAACACCGCTGAGATTATCGCTGCCCCCCATGGTCTCAAGGTTCGGGCTGAACGGGAGTTTCGGGAGATAGAAGCGGGAGAACTGGAGGGGGTCACTTTTGAACACATGATAAAGCGTTATTCTTCCTTCTGGGAGGAGTGGAGCAGGGGCAATCCTGAAATATGTTTTCCCGGAGGGGGAGAATCCCTGGTCCAGCTTCAGGAGAGAGCATGGAAGGCATTTACACCCATCCTAAACGAATACTCCCAGGGAGCGGTGGTGATAGTAACTCACTTCTATCCTCTGTTAGTCGTAGTACTTTCCGCCCTCAACATACCCCTTTCCAAAGTTATGCGTTTAGGCCAGGATCGAGGGGCCATAAATACGCTTGAATTCGAGGGAGGGCGAGCAAAGCTCATCCGCCTCAATGACACCTGTCACCTCGAGGGGATATGAATATGCTCGCACGAAAAGTCCTTCATTTTATAGAGGAAAGTCGCCTCATCGATCACCCTGAGGTAGTGGTGGTGGGGGTCTCTGGAGGGCCAGATTCCCTGTGCCTTCTGCACACCTTGTGGACTTTAGGTTACAAGGTTCACGTAGCTCACTTAAACCACCGACTTCGAGAGGAGGCAGACGCGGAGGCAGATTTTGTGCTTAAGCTTGCTCGAGAGCTCAAACTTCCCACAAGCTTGGGTCTGGCTGATGTGAAAAACCACCAGCACCAAAGTCACCTCTCACTGGAAGAGTCAGCACGGGAGCTCAGGTATGAGTTCTTGACCTCCGTGGCCCGTTCTATCGGGGCAACCAAAATAGCCGTAGGCCATACTGCCTCTGACCAAGCCGAAACCCTCCTCCTTCAAATCATCCGGGGGACAGGAAGCCTCAAAGGTATGGATGCATGCGTTAAATACCATGACGGGATGAAGGTGGTAAGGCCTTTGCTCAGGATAAAAAGGGAGGAAATCCTTAAGTATCTGGAGCAACAAGGTCTTGCCTACCAGATAGATTATTCCAACCTTTCTCCCGCCTTCCTTCGCAACCGTATCCGCCTGGAGCTTATCCCTTTACTTAAGGATTATAATCCCCGCATAGAAGAAGCTCTATTTCGCCTTTCCCATATCCTGAGGGATGAATCATCCTTCCTGGAGGGGGAGGTGGAAGAGGTATATGGCTCATTGGCTCAAAAAAAAGAAGGGGAGGTTATACTTTCCCTAGATATTTCCCGTCTTCACCCCGCCCTGGTCCGCCGACTCATCCGGAGAGCAATGCGGGAGGCGGGAGGAAACTTAAGGGATGTGGAGCTCAAGCACATTGAGGAAGTAAGGAGGGCTCTATCCTGGCGTCCAGGCAGGAGGCTGTGTTTGCCCCATGGCTTTACCTTGCTCACCGGACGTGGATGCGTGGTGGTGAAGCGTGATGGAGCATGAGTTAGGTGATGATACAATTGACCTATGGAGCGTGAGGCCATCTTATATGATAAACTTCCCCAGGGTAAGGTAAGGTGTAATGTCTGCCAATGGCGTTGTGCTATCCTCCCCGGAAAGAAGGGTGTGTGCCGTATGCGTAAGAACCAGGATGGTACTCTTTACACCTTAAACTACGCTTCAGTATCATCTGCCGCTTCCGACCCTATTGAGAAAAAGCCGCTGTTTCATTTCTTTCCCCGAAGCCGAGTTTTCTCTTTAGGAGGATGGGGATGCAACTTTCATTGCCAACATTGTCAAAATTGGCAAATCTCCTGCACTGATGACGCTGGAAGCTCGGAGACCATCCGACCTTCGGAAGCAGTAGAGCTGGCCCACAGATACCACTGCCAGGGCCTTGCCTGGACCTACAATGAGCCCTCCGTCTGGTTTGAGTATACTCTGGATTCGGCCAAGTTGGCTAAGCAAAATGGTTTGTACACTGTTTATGTGACCAATGGATTCTTAACTCCAGAAGCTCTGGATGCTATCGGCCCCTGGCTTGACGCCTGGAGGGTGGATGTTAAAGGTTTTAGCGATTCGCTCTACCAAAACCTTGCCCGGGTGTCAAAGTGGAGGGGAATATTAGATGTCGCCGAGCAAGCCAAGAACAAATGGAACATGCATGTAGAAGTGGTGACCAATATCATCCCTGGTCTTAACGATGACGAAGAGCAGCTTTATGGGGTAGCCCGGTGGATAAAGGAAGGTCTAGGGGAGCTCACCCCCTGGCATGTAACCCGATTCTATCCTCAGCATAAACTGAATAATCTTCCTTCTACTCCCGTCTCCACTCTGGAAAGAGCATACCAAGTTGGCAAAACAGTAGGGCTCAAGTTTGTGTATATAGGGAACGTGATCGGGCATGCTCTGGAAAACACTACCTGCTACTCCTGCGGTAGAGTAGTGGTAAAAAGGACAGGGTATGAAACAGAAATGACAGGGGTGGATAGTCAAGGTAAGTGCCGATTTTGCGGCGCTGACCTGAACATAAGGAGTTGAATGCATCCCATAGCTAAGCTGGCTAAGCTAATCATAGAAAGCTACGTCAGAGAGGGTAACATGCCCGATGACTTTGAGGAGTCCGAAGAAATGAAAGAGAGGAGAGGAGTGTTTGTCTCCCTGAAAAAGCATGGTGAACTTCGGGGATGCATTGGCACCTTTGAGCCGAGCCAAAAAAACGTGGCCCAGGAGATCATTCACAACGCCATAGCCTCGGCCACCCAGGACCCCCGCTTCCCCCCCGTATCGCAGCTTGAGCTTCCTGAGCTTGAGGTATCAGTAGACATCCTGTCCTCACCCGAAGAGGTAAAGGACATCTCCAAGCTTGATCCTCGAGAGTATGGCGTTATCGTGGAGTGTGGATGGCGAAGAGGCCTTTTGCTCCCCAACCTGGAAGGGGTAAATACCGTAGAGGAGCAGATAGACATTTGCCGCCGCAAGGCAGGCATTCTCCCTTCGGAGCCGGCAAAGCTTTATCGATTCAAGGTAAGAAGGTATAAGTAGAAGCACTACTCCGAAAGGCAGTGGGCAGGGATGAGCCTTCCGAGGATGACATTCTCTTTGGGACCGAGGAGCTTATCCGTCTTTCCTTCCACTGCCGCCTCCGCCAGGACACGGGTGGTCTCCTGGAAAGACGCTGCTGCCAGGAAGCTCTCACTAAGAAGAGAGGCCTCAGTTATCCCCAGGATGATATTGGAGGCCAGGGCGGGCTCCCCACCTTCAGCCATTACCTCCGAGTTCACCTCCTCCAGATATGAGCGGCCGACTACCTCCTGGGGCAGGAAAGAAGTATCTCCAGAGGATTCGACTTTAACCTTGCTCAACATCTGACGCGTAATGGTCTCGATATGCTTATCGTTGATAGTCACTCCCTGAGAACGGTAGGTTCTTTGAATCTCGTCCGTAAGATACCTCTCCACCTCCTCCCTTCCTTGAGTGTGTAATATGTTTTGAAGACTAAGTAGTCCATGTGTAATCCTGTCTCCCACCATTACCTCACTCCCTTCCTTCACCATTACCTCTGTCCCCGGAGGGATGGAGTACTCCCTTCCCTCCCCCTGAAAGAGAATTCTTATTCCGTCAGGAAGGATGTGTACCGTACCATCATTCTCTGCTACCAGGGCACAGGCTTTGGGAAGTCGTGCCTCGAACAATTCCTCTACCCGGGGAAGACCACTGGTAATATCGGCTAGTCCGGCTATCCCTCCTGTGTGGAAGGTACGCAGTGTAAGCTGCGTACCAGGCTCGCCGATGCTTTGAGCAGCTATGATCCCCACCGCGGTGTTTAGCTTTACCAACTTCCTGGTGGCCAGGTCCCTTCCATAGCACTTCTGGCATATACCATGCCTGGACCGGCAGGCTAAAGGAGAACGAACGTAAACTTTGCTGATGCTGGCCGAGATTATCCTCTGAGCGATTTCTTCGGTAATTTCTTCGCCCTGGTCCACGATCATCTCTCCGGTCTCCGGCTGATAGATTTTCTGGGCGGCTATCCTTCCTGCCATTCTCTCATACAGAGGAGGGAGGAGAGGATCATTGGATGCTAACACCCATCTTCCTTCAGTTGTCCCACAATCTTCCTCCAAGACGATGACATCTTGGGCTACATCCACTAATCTTCGGGTAAGGTAACCACTATCTGAGGTACGAAGGGCAGTATCGGATAGTCCTTTTCGAGCGCCATGGGTAGAAATAAAGTACTCCAACACGGAAAGACCCTCCCCCAGGGAGGCTTTAATAGGAAGGTCTATAACCTTCCCGGCAGGATTGAGCATAAGTCCCCTCATACCTCCCATCTGCCTTAGCTGGGAGATATTTCCCTTAGCTCCAGAGTTGGCCATCATATACACTCCTCCGTAGGGATCAAGAGAGCTCTGGAGAGACTCAGTCACACTATCAGTGGCTTGACTCCACACTCTCACTACTTCCGTATAGCGCTCATCAGCGGTAATTATCCCCTCCTGGTATTGAGCTTCTATCTCCGCCACCTTACTATCTGCTCGAGCCAGGATGTCTTTCTTATCCGGGGGTGTTTTAATGTCGGAGATGGCAATGGTGGTTCCCGATTTGGTGGCAAACTGGAAGCCTAAGCTCTTGATATCATCCAATACTCTAGCCACCTCATCTGGAGGTAAGGTGTCAATCAACTTCGCAACAATCCACTTGAGACTACCTTTGTCCATGACCTGGTTTTGGAAACCAATAATCGGAGGCAGGGCTTCATTAAATATAATTCGACCCACGGTAGTGTCTATCTCCCCTTCCTTTTCCCTTATGAGGATAGATGCTTGAAGATGTAGAACTCCCAGCTCATAGGCTAATCTTGCCTCATCAAAGCTCCGGAATATTCTTCCTTCGCCCTTGGCTCCTGGCTTTTGGATGGTCAAATAGTAACACCCCAACACCATATCCAACGTAGGCAGAGCCACCGGCTCCCCGCTGGAAGGGAGAATAAGGTTTTGGCTGGAGAGCATCACACTGCGGGCTTCCTGTACTGCCTTCCTGGAAAGGGGAAGATGCACCGCCATCTGATCACCGTCAAAATCAGCGTTAAACGCTGCACAGGCTAAGGGGTGAAGTTGGATGGCACTGGAGTTCGTGAGCACTGGTTCGAAGGCCTGGATGCTCAAACGATGAAGCGTAGGGGCACGGTTGAGGAGAACCGGTCTATCTTTGACTACCTCCTCCAGGGCCTCATATGCCTCTGGCTTTGCTCTTTCAGTTATTCTCTTAGCCGTCTTTATGTTGGAGGCAATCCCCTCCTGTATCAGCTTAGAGATAATGAACGGTTTGTACAGCTCCAGGGCCATACGGCGCGGTAATCCACACTGGTGAAGAGAAAGTTTGGGATTGCTAGTGATCACTGATCTGCCGCTGTAGTCTACCCTCTTCCCCAGAAGGTTTTGTCTGAACCTTCCCTGTTTCCCGCGAAGGAGCTCAGAGAGAGATTTAAGGGGGCGATTTCCTGAAATCACCGCCTTGCCCCTCCTTCCATTATCAATGAGAGAATCTACCGCTTCCTGGAGCATTCGCTTCTCATTGCAGATGATAATCTCAGGGGCATCCAGATCTAATAGATGCTTAAGTCTATTGTTGCGGTTGATAATGCGCCGGTAGAGGTCGTTGATGTCGGAGGTAGTAAACCTTCCTCCATCCAACTGGATCATGGGCCGAAGGTCAGGAGGTAGAACCGGGAGCAGCGTAAGTATCATCCACTCCGGTTTATTCCCTGAGTTTAGAAAAGCCTCCACCACCTTCAATCTCTTAGCCGCTCTCTTCCTTCTCTGAAAAGAGTTGCTCTCAAGCTCATCAAAAAGCCCCTGTCGCAATTTTTGAAGGTCCAAACTCCGCAGTATTTCCAGGATAGTCTCTGCTCCCATTCCCACTTTAAACAGGTTTCCATACTTCTCTCGAAGCTCTTGATACCTGCCTTCAGTAAGGAGGGCTAAGGGGCGGATATTTTGCACTTCCTCATCACCCATGCTCTCTAACCTTTCCTTTTCCTTATCATCCACCCAGGTAATGATATATTGGGAGAAGTAGATAACCCTCTCCAAGTTTCGGGGGGAAATGTCCAGAATAAGGGAGAGATAGTTGGGTGATCCTCTGAAGAACCAAATGTGAGCCGCCGGGCAAGCAAGCTTGATATGACCCATCCTTTCCCGACGTACTCTGGACCAGGTGACCTCCACCCCACAGCGGTCACAGATGACTCCTTTATACCTCACCTTCTTATACTTGCCACAGTGACATTCAAAGTCCTTAACCGGCCCGAATATCCGCTCACAGAACAGACCATCCTTCTCTGGCTTTAGGGTACGGTAGTTTATAGTCTCCGGTTTAGTTACCTCACCGTAGGACCAGGTCTCTATCTGCTGTGGTGAAGCTAGAGAGATTTTCAGGCAATCAAAATCGTTATCCTTCATCACTCTCCGGAAGCATAAGTTTCTCTTCTTCCATCATCTCCTCTTTTCTTGCCTCCACCGATAAGCCGAGGCTCTGTAATTCCTTTATCAGGATCTTAAACGACTCCGGAATACCGGGGGGACTTATATCCTCACCCCTGATGATGGCTTCGTAGGCCTGAGATCGGGAGGGGATATCATCAGACTTAATGGTGAGCATTTCCTGCAGAGTATAAGCCGCTCCATAAGCCTCCAGGGCCCATACTTCCATCTCCCCAAATCTCTGCCCTCCAAACTGAGCCTTTCCTCCCAACGGTTGTTGAGTAATCAGAGAATAGGGACCAGTAGACCGAGCATGGATCTTATCCTCCACCAGGTGGATTAACTTCATTATATACATGTAGCCCACCGTAATAGGCTGGCCGAAGGGCTCACCAGTTCTACCATCGTACACCGTAGTCTTACCCCATATAGGAGGTGAAATCCTCTTATCCCCATAAACCTGCTTTATCACCTCTTCCATCTCTGACTCTGGGCAAGAAATCCCCAAATCACTGAGCCATAATCTAAGACAAGCCTTCCGGGATTCTCCCGGATGATCTCCAGAAAATAAATGGTCATAGTACTCTCCTCTTACCTTTAGCCACTCCCTTAACTTATCATCCTCCGGTGAGGAGGCACCACTCTGGGTCATCATCCAGGCTCTGGCTAGCTCATCCTCAACCTGAAGCTGAGTGGCCCCCTCAAATACCGGAGTTATGGCTCTGAACCCCAAAGTATGGGCGGCCAAACCTAAATGGGCCTCCAAAACCTGTCCCAGGTTCATCCGGGAGGGGACGCCCAGGGGATTGAGGATTACCTCCACCGGTGTCCCGTCATGAAGATAGGGCATGTCCTCCACGGGTAGAATCTGGCCTACCACCCCCTTGTTCCCGTGCCTTCCGGATAGTTTATCCCCTTCACGTATCTTTCTCCTTTGGGCTACCCATATCTTGATTAATTTATTCACCCCCAGCGATAAATTTTGGTCCTCTCGAGTAAGTATCTTCACCCCAATAGCTGTACCCCTCTCGCCATGGGGCAGAAGTAAAGAGGAATTCTTTGTCTCACGCGCCTTCTCCCCAAATATAGCCCGCAGAAGCTTGGCCTCGGCGGTGAGCTCCGTTTCTCCTCGGGGAGTAATCTTACCCACCAGGATGTCTCCTTGCTCCAGTTCTGCTCCCACGCGCACGATGCCACTCTCATCCAGGTTTCTCAAGGCTTCTTCGCCTACATTGGGTATGTCCCGGGTGATCTCCTCTGGTCCTACCTTAGTATCGCGGGCCTCTATTTCGTACTCCTCAATGTGGATGGAGGTAAACTTATCGTCCCGGACTAAGCTTTCACTTATGATGATGGCATCTTCATAGTTGTATCCTTCCCAGCTCATCAACGCTACCAGGACATTTCGGCCCAGCGCTAGCTCGCCGCCCTGCATGGCTGAACCATCAGCTAACACCTGACCTTTCTCTATCTTCTCCCCCTTGCCCACAGTAGGATAATAACTGACACAAGTCCCCTGATTGGTACGGACAAACTTTTTCAAGGGATAGACTTCCTCTTCCCCTTCCTCTTCAGTTTGAACGATTATTCGCTCAGATGTGACTGACTTTACTCTTCCTTGTCTTCTAGCTACAACGAGCTCTCCGCTGTCTTGAGCAGCCCTCTCTTCCATTCCTGTGCTCACGAGGGGGGCTTCGGGGTGGATGAGAGGAACTGCCTGTCGTTGCATGTTGGAGCCCATAAGCGCCCGATTAGCATCATCATGCTCCAAAAACGGAATGAGGGCAGTAGAGACGCTTACCACCTGCTTGGGTGATACATCCATATAGTTTATGTCCCGTGGGTCGCAGGTGAAGTATTCATCTCTTCTTCTTGCTTCTACTCTCTCGTCCAAGAACTCCCCCTCGTTTGAGAGGCGAGAGTTGGCCTGGGCTACCGCATAATCTTCCTCTTCTAAAGCGGTGAGATAGACCACCTCACGCGAGGCAAAGGGGACGATGGAGACTTCCTGAGAAGGAAGCTCGCCGAGAGTAGACAAGATGTGAGAATCGACCCTAGTTCCAGAAGTAAAGACCACCCTCCCCTCCTCATCCAGGATATCACCGTCCAATGTCCTCTCTTGAAGGCGGCAGTCAGTGTTATTGAGCTTCCCTATAACTCTACGGTAGGGAGTCTGGATAAACCCGAATTTATCCACCTTGCTATAGATAGCCAGTGAGGTCAAAAGGCCAATATTGGGCCCCTCCGGAGTCTCTATGGGACATATCCTGCCATAGTGAGAATAGTGAACATCCCGAACATCGATGCCTGCTCTCTCCCGGGAAAGCCCTCCTGGTCCCATGGCGGACAGACGACGCCAGTGGGCCAGACTAGCTAAAGGGTTGGTCTGGTCCATGAACTGGGAAAGCTGGGAGGAGGAAAAGAAGTCCCTTATGGCACCGGCCAGGGGACGGATGTTGATCACTGCCTGAGGAATAGCCTCCTCAGGAGAGACTATGCTCATCCGGTCCTTTATGGTCTGTCTCATACGGGTAAAGCCGATACGAACTTGGTTTTGCAGAAGGTCGCCCACCATCCTCAGATGGCGATTTCCCAAGTGGTCAATATCATCAGAATTTTCCTCACCATGGGCTATCAAAATGAGATGTCTCACTGCCCCTACTAAATCCTCCCGGGTAAGAGTCCTGTCAGTAAGGGACAGCCCCAACCTCCAGTTCAGCTTATATCGTCCGATTTCCCCCAGGTCATATCTCTGAGGATCGAACAGGAGATTTTGCAGGGAGAGGATGGCATTATTCAGCACGGGAGGCTCACCAGGATATAACCTCTTATGGATGGAAATAAACGCCTCCTCCCGAGTGCGTACATTCAGGTCATGCTCTATAGTCTTCTGAACGTAGGACCTCTCGTCTATATCCTTAAACAGATTCAGAATTTCTTCATCGCTTTCATACCCGATGGCGCGAAGCAAAGTGGTTACAGGAAGGCTAGCTTTCCTTTCTATCTTAACCACTATTATGTTTCTGGCTTGGATCTCAAGCTCAATCCAGGCTCCCTTCTGGGGGAAAAGAGAAGCCCTCACAGTACGGTAACTACCTTGATCATCAGATTCATAGTAGACACCTGGAGAACGAATGAGTTGAGACACAACCACTCTTTCCGTTCCATTGATGATGAATGTTCCTCGGGGTGTTATCCAGGGGAATTCGCCAAAGAATACCCTTTGCCTTCTGGTCTCACCCTTCTCCTTAACTTCCAGTCGGGAGTTTATATACCAGGGTGCAAAATAGGTGATATTCTTCCCATAGCACTCCTCCTCGGAGAACGGAAGCTCCTGGAAATCATAATCCTCAAAATAAAGATCAAACCGAGTACCAACAAAATCCGATATCGGCGAGAATTCCGATAACACTTCTGTTATTCCCTTCCCCACAAGATGCTGGAAAGAATCAATCACCACCTGAACCAAGTTGGGGGGAGGCAAAACAGAAGAAATCGTAGAATATGACTTCTTCGGCTTTCTATTCTGAGACAAAACCTTTCCCTCTCAAGGGTAGCATTACTTAGGAAAAAGAAAACCCACGAACGACAATCACTCTGTCAACTTTGTTCCTGTCTAAAATATAATTTAACACCTTATCAACCATGTGTCAACCAGGCAAGTAACACCAGGTAACCAACCTTTAAACCGTTGCAGCATAAAAATAGTTTGGAGATCAAGCTGGCCACACTGGAAGAAAAAGGATTCTATTAAAAAGCTATGGAGTGAAAATATCTATCGGCCTCCTGCACGAGATTTAGATTGATAGCTTCAACACCTAACCCAAATTTACCAGAAACCGGTCAATAAGAGAAGGATTTTTGATAGTCTCAGCTTTGAAGGCTACAAGGGCTCAGAAGCGAGGGTCTGATGTA
>Ga0209121_10001002_pt1 | contig 29630 bp, 30 predicted proteins | sample Cruoilmetagenom3_FD_187292 | JGI IMG/M metagenome (GOLD analysis project Ga0209121, IMG submission 187292) | Oil polluted marine microbial communities from Coal Oil Point, Santa Barbara, California, USA - Sample 3 (SPAdes) (version 2) | ecosystem: Environmental > Aquatic > Marine > Oil seeps ...
TTGGTTCGAGGGACCTGTATCAGGCTCATGGCCCAGTTGGTTGGCCAGTTCCGCACCCAGCATCTCTCCATCAGGCGGCCCCACAGCTTCTTCATCAAGTCATGATCGCCCAGCAAATCGCCCGCGTTCTCAACCCCGCTTAGCAGCGTGTCTAAAACGTCCCTGGACATGGTCATTGTTGTCATGCTCCTTCAGCTTGGAAGCTGGGGCAAATTACGCAGACACAGAGGGTCGGACGCTCCCTACCGAGTGAGCGTCGGGCAGGGGGCGGGCCGCAATGTCCGCGACCCCCTCTAACGCCTTTGACAGCATCTCATGATACGCCTCGCGCGCCACCTCTACTCCGCCCAAACTGGCCAGGTGGTCGGTCAGGAACTGTGTGTCGAACAGGGTAAAGCCGCAGGCCGATAGGTGGGTTACCGCGTAGGCCAGCACAATTTTCGAAGCATCCCGCCGCCGCGAGAACATGCTCTCACCGAAAAACGCCCGCCCCAGGCTGACGCCATAGACACCGCCAACCAGCGCGTCGCCCTCCCACAACTCAAATGAATGGGCAAAGCCAGCCGCGTGCAGTTGTCCATACAGGTCAAAGATCGTGTCGTTGATCCAGGTTTCGTCACGCGCAGCACAGCCCTGAACCACACCGGTGAAATCGCGGTTCAGCGTGACGGAAAAGGGCTGTTGGCGGATGCGTTTACGCAGACTGCGTGACAGGTGAAACCCGTCCAGTGGCAGTACGCCGCGCGCTTCGGGGTCGACCCAGAACACATGCGGATCATCGCGGCCCTCGGCCATGGGAAACACCCCCATGGCATAGGCGCGCAACAACAGATCGGCGGTCAATTCGGGGTCGGGGTGGGCCAACGGCCCTTACCCCATATTCTTATCCAACCAGCGTTCCAGCCAGTGGATATCATAGTCACCCGTGTGGATGTCCGGTTCTTCCAACAGAGCGTTGAACAGCGGAATGGTGGTATCCACACCATCGACAATCAGCTCGCCCAAGGCGCGATTCAGCCGGGCCAAGGCCTCGGGCCGGTCACGCCCTGTGACGATCAGCTTGCCAATCAGTGAATCGTAATAGGGCGGGATCGAATAGCCATCATACAGCGCCGAATCCATCCGCACACCCAACCCGCCAGGGGCGTGATACTGGGTGATCTTGCCGGGGCAGGGCGAAAAATTCGGCAGCTTTTCAGCGTTGATCCGGATTTCGATCGAATGGCCGCTCACCTCAAGGTCGTCCTGGGTAAAGGACATCGGCAACCCTTCGGCGACACGGATCTGTTCGCGCACCAGATCGACGCCGAAAACGGCCTCGGTCACCGGATGCTCGACCTGCAAGCGGGTGTTCATTTCGATGAAATAGAATTCGCCATCCTCGTACAGGAATTCAATCGTGCCCGCGCCGATATAGTCGATGCCCGCGACCGCGTCGGAACAGACCTTGCCAATCTGGGCGCGCAGTTCAGGGGTAATGCAGGGGCCGGGGGCTTCCTCGAATACCTTCTGGTGACGGCGTTGCAGCGAACAGTCGCGTTCGCCCAGGTGCACCGCAGTGCCTTTGCCATCGCCAAACACCTGCACCTCGATATGGCGCGGTTTGCCCAGATATTTCTCAATATAAACTTCGTCATTGCCGAAGTTGACCTTGCCCTCAGACCGGGCCGTTTTAAAGGCCATTTCCAGATCATCAGCGGTTTCGGCCAGCTTCATGCCCTTGCCTCCACCGCCGGCCGTGGCCTTGATGATCACGGGGAAACCCATCTCGTCGGCGACCTTGCGGGCGTCTTCCAATGTGGGAACGCCGCCGTCCGAGCCCGGCACGCAGGGAACGCCCAGCTTTTTCATCGTGTCCTTGGCGGTGATCTTGTCGCCCATCATGCGAATGTGGGCCGCGGTCGGGCCGATGAAGGTGATCTCGTGATCCTCCAACGCCTGCACGAAATTGGCGTTTTCGGACAGGAAGCCATAGCCGGGGTGAACCGCCTGAGCGCCGGTAATTTCACAGGCGGCGATGATGGCGGGCACGGACAAATAGCTGTCGGTGCTTGACGGCGGGCCGATGCAGACGCTTTCGTCGGCCATCCGCACATGCATGGCATCGACATCGGCGGTGGAATGCACCGCGACCGTCTTGATGCCCATTTCGCGTGCCGCGCGGATGACGCGCAGGGCGATCTCTCCACGGTTGGCAATCAGGATTTTCTCGAACATGGGCCTGGCCTTATTCGATGATCATCAAGGGCGCGCCGAATTCGACGGGTGCGCCATCTTCGACCAGAATGCGTTTCACCGTGCCACCATGGGGGGCGGGGATCTGGTTCATGGTCTTCATGGCCTCGACGATCAACAGGGTCTGACCCTCTTCGACCTTGTCGCCAACCTTGACGAAGGCGGGCGTGCCAGGTTCGGCCTGCAAATATGCAGTGCCCACCATCGGTGAGGGCACGACGCCCGGGTGCGCTGCGGGGTCTTCGCTGGCGGTCGCAGCCGGGGCAGCTGCGGCCGGAGCGGCGGCAACGGGGACAGCCGCCATAGGCGCTGCGGCCACCTGGGTCACCACCTCTTTGGCGCGGCTGACCCGCACATTCAGCGAGTCATTCTCTCCATAGTCGCGCATGACCTCCAGTTCGGTCAGGTCATTTTCCTGAAGCAATTCAGCCAGCGCCTGGATGAAAGCCACATCGTTTTCGTGCGATTTCTTTGTCATGCCGTCCTCGACCTATGTCTGCCCATGTCTTCGCCGGGCTGTGAAAGCTTTATGCCTTATAGGCCGGGCGGAAAGGGGAGAAAAGCTCCAGTTGCGGCAATTTTTCATTCCAGGTGACCAAAGGTCAGGTCAAAGCGGCTGTCGCGGGCTGATCATAGGGCTGATCCAGCTGGTTTACCCCGACCCGTTCCGCTGGTTCCTGGGCCTTTACCTCTTGCGGAGGCGGCGCTTCGGACCGGGTTCGGGCAGCCTGCGCCGTCATTCCGTCCTGGCCCGCGCTGTCGCGGGGCTTGACCATTTCCGCGTCCCGGTCGTGGTTACGGGTCGCTTCCATCCGCGCCAAAGTGGCCCGCAGATCGCTTTCCGCCTCCAGAGGGGTGACCTCGAAGGTTGGTGGCGGTCCTTTGTGGACGTCCGGGTCCCGGCGCGCATCACGCTGGTCGCGCGCGACTTCGGCTGCATCATTGCGTTTCGCTGTATTCGTGTCTGTCCGCGCATTGTCCGAGGACCGACTTTCGTCGATCACTGCGACCTCTGGCGGTGCCCGCATGGGGGCTTGGGCCGCAAGGCTTGCCTGCCCACCACCCGGTGTCATTCCCGAGATATCCATATCCCGTGCTCCTGTTCCAACAAGAGCCCCCACAATCAGGTACACTATACCCCCAGGGTTAGCGCCTTGTTAACACCAAGGAAAATCGGAACTTGTGGTTAATCGCATCTCTAGCTGGGGAACTTAGGTCGGGGTCAGGGCAGCGCGGAAAAGGTGTTGCAGGAACGTGGAGGCGTCGCCAAAATGGGCATTGCCCACGGGCACCAGAATACTGCGTACCTGCACGTCGAAATCGGCATAGTGCTGTGTTGTCGACCAAATCGAAAAGATCAGGTGATAGGGGTCCAGCGGCGCCAACTGCCCGGCATCCGCCCAGCCTTGGATCACCGCGGCCTTGTCATCCACCAGGGATTTCAAAGGGCCCTGGATCTGGTCCAGAATACGCGGCGCGCCCTGCACGATCTCGTTGGCAAACAGGCGGCTTTCGCGCGGCAAATCGCGCGCCATGTCCAACTTGCGCAGGACATAGGCGATGATTTCCTCAACCGGCTCCCCATCGGCCTTCAGTGCCTCCAGTGGCTCCAACCAGTTTTCCATCAACCCGGACAGCAATGCAGCATGGATCGCTTCTTTGGACGGGAAGTAATACAGAAGGTTTGGCTTCGACAGCCCGGCCGCCTGGGCGATCTGATCCAGCGTGGCCCCCCGAAATCCGTACCGTGAGAAGACTTCCAACGCCGCCTCCAGAATCGTTGTTCGATTGCGTTCCTGAATCCGCGTTCGCGGGCGCGCGTTGGCCATACCGTTCCTCCACCTCAAGGAGGTTCAATTTGCAGGGTTTTCACCTGAAATTCAACCGATGCTTACAGCGGCATACTGGAAAACTTTGCCACGAGTTCGGGCAGTTTGCGTGCCCCGAACTTTTCCAACAGTCGGGCGCGGTGGGCCTCGACCGTACGATGGGACAGATCCAACGCCAGACCGATTTCCTTTGATGTCATGCCCTGGCAGGTCATGATCGCCACATCGCGTTCGCGTGGGGTCAGCGCGACCATCGGGCGTTCCGCGCTGAGGTCCACAAAGCTCCAGATACTGCGTTTGAACGGATCTTCGGGGGTCAGGCTCTGGCCTCGCACGCGGCACCAGAACAGCTCTCTGTCCAGACGGCGCATGATGCGTTCGTCCTCGTATCGACCCGTCTCGCGCATGGCCTCAATCCCTTGTTCGGCCACGCGTTCATAGTCCCGCACCGATGGGTACAGCCGCGCCAGGGGGGTGTTGGTAAACCGGTCCGGTGTGTCACCGAACATCTCGCCAAAGCGCATGTTCGCAACACGCACAATGCGATCTTCGGTCAGGGCAAGCCCAATGGGGGCGTGCGTGAAGGCAATATCTGTAAGACTCATGGACCTACCTTGGCGTGAAACGCCGGGTATTTCTACCCGATTGCGCAGGGGGCTTTTCGCGGGTGATGTTGAGGACAGGAAATGGAGGATCGCATGGTACACATTGTTGGTTGGGGCCACACAGCTTTTGGCAAGCTCACGGAACAGGGATTGGAGCAACTAATTGTTGCGGCGGGCGGCGAGGCCCTGGCCCATGCCGGGGTGCCGGCCGGGGATGTGGATGGCATCTGGCTGGGCCATTTCAACGGCGGCATGGTGGGCGATGGGTTTGCGTCCTCTTTGGCGCTGGGCATCCACCCTGACCTGCGCTTTACCCCGGCGACACGGGTCGAAAACGCCTGTGCATCGGGGGCGGCGGCAATCTTTTCGGCGCGTGACGCGATCGAAAGCGGGCGCTGCAAAGTGGCCCTGGTGATCGGGGCCGAAAAGATGACCCACCTGCCGACAGCCGAGGTTGCCAAAGGTCTGGGCCATGCCTCTTATCAGGCCGAGGAGGCCGGGTTGAGCTTTCCGCAAGTCTTTGCTGGTTTCGCGCGCGCTTATTTTGACAAATGGGGGGATCACACCAGCGCGCTGGCACAGATCGCCGCCAAGAACCACGCGAACGCGATGCACAACCCATTGGCGCAGTTGCACAAACCGCTGTCGGTGGAATTCTGCGAACAGGTTAGTGACAAGAACCCGATGGTGGCCGACCCGCTGAAGGTGACCGATTGTTCGCTGGTCTCGGACGGGGCGGCGGCGATCCTGTTGGTGTCCGATGATGTGGCCAAGACCATGCCGCGCGCCGTGCGCCTGCGCGCCAGTCAGCAGGTGAATGATTACCTGCCCATGTCGCGCCGGGACCTGACCGCATTCGAGGGGCCCAGGCTGGCGATTGCCCGCGTGATGGAACAGGCAGGCATGACGTTGAATGACCTGCATCTGGCCGAGGTCCACGACTGTTTCACCATTGCCGAGCTGATGATTTACGAGGCGATGGGGTTGGCCGAACCCGGGCAGGGTGCGCGCCTATTGGCAGAAGGCACCGTCATGCCCGGCGGGGCAATGCCTGTGAACATGTCCGGCGGGCTCAAGGCCAAGGGCCACCCGGTTGGGGCAACCGGCGTGTCGATGCACGTGATGGTGGCCCGCCAGGTGCTGGGTCAGGCCGAGGCGATGCAAGTGCCCGGTGCGCAGACCGGATTGGTGTTCAACATGGGCGGCTCAGGCGTGGCATCTTATGCCAGCGTGCTGGAGGCCGTGCGATGAACATCGCCCTGTGGCTGGAACGGATCGCGGCAACCCAAGGCAGCCGCCCGGCCTTGTTTCTGGGCGAAGACATGGTGGCGGATTACGCCGGTTTTCACACCCGCGCCGCCGGGCTGGCGGGGGCTTTGGCGGCGCAAGGCGTTGTCCCGGGGGACCGCGTTGCCCTGTTCATGAAAAACAGCCCCGCCTATCTGATCGCCTTTTATGCGGTCTGGATTGCGGGCGCGGCGGTGGTGCCGATCAACGCCAAGCTGCACCCGAACGAGGCTGATTTCATTGTCAAAAATTCAGGCGCCAAGCTGGCCATCGTCAGCGCGGCGCTGGGTCTGGATCGGGTCAGTGACGTCGCGATGATCGATGCAGACAGCCCTGCGTTTGACGACCTGTGCGCCCATGCGCCCCTGCCTGCGGTGTCGCGTGACCAAAGCGATCTTGCCTGGCTGTTCTACACCTCGGGAACCACGGGTCAGCCCAAAGGCGTGTTCATTTCCCATGGCATGATGGTTGCGACATCACTGTCTTACCTGGCTGATGTGGATGACATTTCACCCGAAGACGCGGCCTATTACATGGCGCCAATGTCGCACGGTGCGGGCATGTATGCGCCGGTGCATGTGCTGCGCGGTGCGCGTCATATCTGCCCAGTGTCCGGGGGGTTTGACGAAGTCGAACTGCTGAACACTGCCGCCGCAATGGGCCCTTTGTCGATGTTCATGGCCCCGACCATGGTGCGCCGGTTTACCGATGTTGCCCAACGACTTGGCCAGCGGGGCGAGGGGATCAAGACCATCGTTTATGGCGGTGGCCCCATGTATGTCGCCGATATTGTCGAAGCAGTCGACTGGTTCGGCCCGCTGTTTGTGCAGATTTACGGTCAGGGCGAATGCCCGATGGCGATCGCGACCCTGTCGCGGGGCGATGTCGCGGATCGCGATCACCCCCGTTGGCGCGACCGCCTGGCCTCGGTTGGCCGGGCGCAAAGCGTGGTCGAGGTGGCAATCGGAGGCGCGCAGGACGCTGGTGACGTAGGCGAAATCATGGTTCGCGGCCTGCCTGTCATGCCGGGATACTGGCAAGATCCCGACGCCAGCGCAAAGACCTTGCTGGATGGCTGGTTGATGACGGGTGACATGGGGTTTCTGGACGAAGATGGGTATCTGACGATGCGGGATCGGTCCAAGGATGTGATCATCTCGGGCGGCACGAACATCTATCCGCGCGAGGTGGAAGAGGCGTTGCTGACCCACTTGGGCGTGCGCGAAGTGTCCGTTGTGGGCAAGCCTGACCCAGAATGGGGTGAGGTGGTCATAGCCTTTGTTGTCAGCGCCGATCCCCCCCCTTCTGAGGGGGATCTGGATGCACATTGCCTTGCACAAATCGCACGTTTCAAGCGTCCCAAGGCCTATGTTCAGGTCCCTGAATTACCAAAAAACAACTATGGTAAGGTTTTGAAGACAGAACTGCGAAAACGGCTGGAGGAGGATGTGACATGACCGATCTGACGGGAAAAACGGCGCTGGTGACAGGGTCGGTACAGGGTATTGGCCTGGCGATTGCCGAAAGCCTGGCTGCGGCGGGGGCCCGCATTGCGGTGCATGGGCTGGCGGGTGATCTTCAGGTGTATGAGGTCTGTGAGCGGCTTAAAAAGGCAGGTGCGCCGCAGGCTGAATTCTTTGGTGGTGACCTGCGGGACCCCGACCGAATTGATGACATGATGCAAGCCGTCGCAGCCTGGGGTGGCGCGGATATTCTGGTCAATAACGCCGGCATCCAACACACCGCGCCGCTGGCCGACATGCCACGCGATATGTGGGATGCAATTTTGAACATCAACCTGTCCGCAGCCTTTCACACGATGCAGGCTGCGTTGCCGGGCATGGCGCAGCGCGGGTATGGCCGGGTGGTGAACATCGCCTCCGTGCATGGGCTGGTGGCCTCGCGCCACAAGGCACCTTATTGCGCGGCGAAATTTGGTCTGGTTGGACTGAGCAAAGTTGCGGCATTGGAGTATGCCAATGCGGGCACGAAACAGGCTGGTGGTGTGACCGTGAACTGTATCGCACCAGGCTGGACCGAAACGGCCATCATCGAGCCGCAAGTCGCTGCGCGCGCGGCACAATTCGGCGGCGACCGTGACAAGGGTGTCGCGGACCTGTTGAAAGAAAAGCAGCCCAGCCAGCGCACCTCGGACCCGTCCGAAATTGGCGCGCTGGCGCTTTGGTTGTGCGATCCAGTGGCCCATAACGTGACGGGCACGACCATCCCCGTGGATGGCGGCTGGACCGCGCAGTAAACCACCCGGCCTTAGCGACAGGGCGCTTCGTAATAGGTGCCGTCGCCACGCGCATAGGCGCACATGTTGGTCTGGTTGTTCTTGGCCACCATGGTGCCTGCTGCGGCCCCGGCCAGCGCGGCCAGAATGGTCCAGTTGCGGTTGGCACCCAGAACGTCGGCGGTCAGAATGCCCGCGGCTGCCCCGCCCAAGGCCCCGACGCCCAACTGTTGGTCCGGGGTCAGCGTGTTATAGCAGCCCGCCAGGCCAAGGCTGGCGGCGGTGGCCAGCAGGATCATTTGTTTGCGCATGGGGTATCTCCTTGGTTGAAAACAAGTCTTGCCCCACGGTTTCCTGTGTCCGGGCCCCAGGCAATGATCTGACACCCAAAAGGCTCCGGTAGGCGAAATCCCGCGCAAGCCGGGCAAGGACAGGCACAAAAAGGGCCAGTGCACGATGGCACCGGCCCAATAGGGGAGGGCGCGAACGCCCCCTCGGGGAGTGATCTTAGAGGCTCAGATCGCCAGATATTCCATTCGCAGGGCTTCGTTATCCAAAACCTCCTGCGCGGTGCCATCAAAGACGACCGTGCCCGTGTCCAGGATCACTGCGCGGTCGGCCAGTTCCAGCGCGCGCACGGCGTTTTGTTCGACGATCACGGTGGTGATGCCCTGTTCCTTGATGATGTTGAGCGTCTTTTCGATCTCATCCACAATCACCGGCGCCAGGCCTTCGTAAGGTTCATCCAGCAGCAACACCTTGATGTCACGCACCAGTGCGCGAGCGATGGCCAGCATCTGTTGTTCGCCACCTGACAGCGTCGTGCCCTCTTGCTTGCGGCGTTCTTTCAGGCGCGGGAACAGTTCGTACACGCGTTCCAGCGACCAGCCGATCGGCGGGGCAATCTGGGCCAGTTGCAGGTTTTCTTCGACCGTCAGACCCTGGATGATGCTGCGATCTTCCGGTACCAGCGCCATGCCCAGCTGAGCCGCCTCATAGGACTTCATGCTGTGCAGTGGCTGGTGGTCCAGCCAGACTTCGCCATGGGTGATCATCGGGTCATCCATGCGTGCAAGTGCGCGCAGGGTCGATGTTTTGCCCGCCCCGTTGCGGCCCAGAAGGGCCAGGATTTCGCCCTCGTGCACGGTAAAGCTCACGCCTTGCACGATATAGCTTTCGCCATAATACGCATGCATGTCCCAGACCGAGAAGAAGGCGGGCGCCGTGGCGGCCATGTTCGCGTGTTTCGAGAAATCATGCTTTTTACGCGCGTGGTCTGCCGGATCGATCAGTTTGTCTTCAGCCATGTTCCCAGCCTCCCTTAATGCGCTTCGCCAAGATAGGCTTCCCGAACCTTCGGGTGGCCTTTGATGTTTTCCGGCGTGTCTTCGACCAAGGGCGTGCCCTGGGCCAGAACGGTGATGCGTTCGGCCAGGCTGAACACCACGTGCATGTCGTGTTCGATGATCGCCATGGTGATGTCGCGCTTTTCCTTGATCTCCTTCAACAGGTCGATCGTGTTGTTGGTGTCGGCCCGTGCCATGCCGGCGGTGGGTTCGTCCAACAACAGAAGTTTTGGTTCCTGAACCAGGCACATGGCCATCTCCAGACGCCGTTTGTCACCGCGCGACATGGAGGATGCGTTCATGTGCCGCTTGTCGATCATATTCACGTCGATCAACATCTGTTCCGCCTGTTCGACCAGTTCTTTTTCGTCATTCACACGTTCAAAGGCGTGCAGGCGAAAAGACCCATCGCGTTTGGCGAAACAGGGGATCATCATGTTTTCCATCACGTCCAGGTCGCCGAAGATTTCCGGGGTCTGAAAGACACGGCTGATGCCCATCTGGTTGATCTCATAGGGCGTGCGCCCCAGCACCGACTGGCCGTCAAACATGACGCTGCCGGTGTCCGGGATCAGCTTGCCGACGAAACAGTTCAGCAGGGTGGATTTGCCCGCGCCGTTCGGCCCGATGATGGCGTGCACGGTGTTTTCCTGGACGCTGAGGTTCACATCCCCCAGCGCTTGCAGACCGCCGAACCGTTTGCCGACGTCTTTGACTTCAAGAATTCCCATCTGTCAGTCTCCTCTTACTCGGCCACGTGGGGCGATTGTTTTGGGTGGTGTCCGGCGTCGTCGCTGTCGTCATCCGCTTTTTTGCGTTTGAACATGGCGGCAATCCTTTGACCGCCTTCGACCAGACCACCAGGCAGGAAGATCACGACCAGCATGAACAGCAGGCCTGAGGTCAGGTGCCAACCCGAGCCGACAAAGTGTTCGGCAACCCAGATGACGATGTTTTCCAACCCATCAGGCAACCACGAGAACCACTGGTGCAGCACGTTTTCGTTGATCTTCGAGAAGATGTTCTCGAAATACTTGATAAAACCTGCGCCCAGAACCGGACCCATCATGGTGCCAACACCGCCAAGGATGGTCATCAGAACCACCTCGCCTGAGGCCGTCCACTGCATGCGTTCAGCGCCTGCAAGGGGGTCCATCGAGGCCAGCAAAGCGCCCGCCAGGCCAGCATACATGCCAGAGATGACGAAAGCGGCCAAGGTGTAAGGACGCGAGTTCAGGCCGGTATAGTTCAGGCGGGTCTGGTTGGTTTTGATGGCGCGCAGCATCAGGCCGAACGGCGAACGGAAGATCCGCAGGCTGAGGTAGAAGGCCAGGATCGCGATCACGGCGCAGAAATAGTATCCCGCGTTGAACGTGAACTCCCAGGCACCGACGGGCAGCTTGAAGGAGGAACCCATCTCCAAGCCGAACAGGTTGGTCGGAGGCACGTTGCCGTTTGCAGCAACCTGTTGACCCAGGATCCGCGGGTCGTTCAAGGTCACTTGCAGGCCGGTCTCGCCATTGGTGATCGGGGTCAGAACCGAATAGGCCAGGTTGAACGACATCTGCGCAAAGGCCAGCGTCAGGATCGAGAAGTAGATGCCTGAGCGGCGCAGCGAGATATAGCCGATCAGCAGGGCAAACAGGCCCGACACGATAATTGCCAGGATGATACCCGGAATGACGTTCATCGACAGCAGTTTGAACATCCACACCGCCGAGTAAGAGCCAGCACCCAGAAAGGCCGCGTGACCAAACGAGAGATAGCCGGTCAGACCGAACAGGATGTTAAAGCCGATCGCAAAGATGCCGAAGATCGCAAAGCGCTGCATCAAATCGGGATAACCCGCGTTGAATTGTGCCATCACGGACCCTTCGGGGAAGGGCTGCAACAGGATCGGAGTTGCCATGGTCAACGCAATAACGATGAGCAGGAAGCGGAAGTCTTTATTGTTGAGTCCAAGCATACCTTAGTCCTCCATCACGCCTTTGCGGCCCATCAGGCCACGCGGACGCGCAAGTAGAATGATGATGGCGACCAGGTAGATGATGATCTGGTCGATGCCGGGGAGAATGTCCTTGATCCAGTTCATGGAGGCGAAGCTCTCAAGGATACCCAGCATGAAACCGGCCAGCACGGCGCCCGGAAGGCTGCCCATGCCGCCGACAACCACCACAACAAAGCTGAGGACCAGGAAGTCCATGCCCATGTGGTAGTTTGGCGAATTAATCGGTGCATACATGACCCCCGCAAGCCCCGCCACGGCGGCCGCGATGCCGAACATGATGGTAAAGCGTTTGTCGATGTTGATGCCCAACAGGCCGACGGTTTCCCGGTCCGCCATGCCAGCGCGCACGACCATGCCGAAGGTGGTGAATTGCAGGAACGCAAACACCGCGCCGATGATCACGGCAGCAAAGGCGAAATAGACCATGCGCCAGTATGGATAGATGATCAGATTGGGATCAAAGCCCAGCACCACGCCGAAATCGAACGAGCCCTTGAAGGCATCAGGTGCCCCGGTGGGGATCGGGTTTGCGCCATAATAGTGCTTGACCAGTTCCTGCAAAACAATGGCCAGGCCAAAGGTTACAAGGATCTGATCCGCGTGGGGACGTTTATAGAAGTGCTTGATCAGACCGCGTTCCATGACATAGCCGACAAACAGCATGATCGGGATTGAGAACAGGATCGCCAACGGCACCGACCAGTCGATGATCGCCGCCCCGGTCTCGGGGCCAAGCCAGCTTTCGATATAAGGCGTCTTGATCTTCGCCGGATTGCCAAGAAAATCGGTCTTGGTCGGATCGACGGTTTCGAAAGACAGGCTCAGCAGGCGTTGCAGCGTCACGGCGCAGAAGGCACCGATCATGAACAGCGCCCCGTGGGCGAAGTTCACCACGCCCAGCGTGCCGAAAATGAGAGTAAGCCCAAGCGCGATCAGCGCATAGGCAGAGCCCTTGTCGAGCCCGTTCAGGATTTGAAGCAGAATGGCGTCCATTGTCCCCACCATTAGATAAATAAGGTCCGTCCGGTCGCGGGTCGCGGCCGGTCAGGGTCGGCCGCGCGGGATGTCCGCGCGACCGGTGCGTTTTCGTAAGTGTCGGCTTAGCCGGCGTTGCACTCGCCCAGAGCGCCACCAGCGAACATCGGGTGGTTCGGGTCGTAAGTAACCTGATCCACCGGAGTGATTTCCACAACTTCCAGAAGGTCGAATTCGGAGGTCGGGTTGTCCTTGCCCTTCACGACCAGCACGTCTTTGAAGCACTGGTGATCGTCGGCGCGGTACAGTGTCTTGCCGTTGCCCAGACCGTCGAATTCAAAGCCTTCCAGGGCTTCGGCAACGCCACAGGGGTTGAACGTGCCAGCACGTTCGCAAGCATCCGCATACAGCAGGGTCTGGCAATAGGTGGTGTGCGCAGCCTGCGACGGCGGGAAGCCGTACTTGGTGCCGAAGGATTTCACAAAGGCAGCCGAACCAGCGTCGGTCAGCGACCAGTGCCAGTTGGTGGACCCAAGGATACCCTTGATGTTTTCACCAGCGCCACGGGCCATCAGACGCGAGAACAGCGGCACAACGATTTCGAAGTTGCGACCGTTGACCTGCTTTTCACGCAGACCGAACTGAACAGCGTTGGTCAGCGAATTCACCATGTTGCCGCCATAGTGGTTCAGAACCAGAACGTCTGCATCGGTTTGCAGGATCGGCGTGATGTAGGACGAGAAGTCGGTCGCAGCCAGCGGTGTTTTCACCGTGTTGACGGTTTCCCAACCCAGGGCTTCGGTGGCGGCAACGATCGATTCTTCCTGGGTCCAGCCCCAGGTGTAATCGGCGGTCAGGTGATACGCTTTACGGTCAGCACCGTAACGCGCGGCCAGAACCGGTGCCAAAGCAGCACCCGACATGTAGGCGTTAAAGAAGTGACGGAAACCGTTCGCCTTCTTGTCTTTGCCCGTGGTGTCGTTCGAGTGGGTCAGACCGGCCATGAAGATGACGCCAGCTTCCTGACACAGGCCTTGCACAGCAACGGCAACACCCGAGGACGACCCACCGGTGATCATCACGGCGCCGTCTTTTTCGATCATCGACTTGGCCGATGCGCGGGCTGCGTCCGATTTCGTCTGGGTGTCGCCCGTGACAAATTCGACTTTCTTGCCCAGGATGCCGTTGCCCTTCAGGGCCTTCGACGAGAACGTGTTCATCATGCCCGCGTCGCCTTCACCGTTCAGGTGCTCGACGGCCAACTGATAGGCGCGCAGCTCATCTGCACCCTCGTCAGCATAGGGGCCGGACTGGGGTACGTTGAAGCCCAGGGTTACGGTGCCACCGGTGGGTTCGTTGGTATAAGCCGCCGCGGATGACGCGGTGAAAATAGTCGGCAGCGCGACGCCGGCACCGGCGACGGCGCCGGATTTCAGCACACCACGGCGCGTAAGATTCGAATTGGACATTTGGATCCTCCCGTTTCGTTTTGATGTAGGCGTACCTCCTCCGCACGCACCACGACCCTTTTACAGGGTGACCCTATGTTACGGGCGAGTAAGAAAACTTCGCAACAAATGCTTTTGGCGAAACAATTTTTTTGTAAACAAATGAACAGGCGCGTGATAGGATTTGTAAAGGAATTTTCGCGCGGGTGCAGAAAGCCCCCGAAAAGACACGGAAAAATGAGGTTCACAAGATGCCCCAATCCCGCCTGACAGGCAGCCGCATCCGGGAAAGGCGTCTGGTCAGTGGTATACGGCAGGCCGATCTGGCTAGGTCAGTGGGAATTTCGCCCGCCTACCTCAATCTGATCGAACACAACAAGCGCAGAATCGGCGGCAAACTGCTGGTTGATATCGCGCGTGAATTGGGGGCCGAGCCTGTGACGCTGGCCGAAGGGGCCGAGGTCGCGCTGTTGGGGGCCTTGCGGGATGCGGCGGGGCGCGCGCCTGCATTGGATATCGAAGTCGAACGGACCGAGGATCTGGCCGGGCGTTTTCCGGGCTGGGCCGGGCTGATCGCGGCGCAACGCGCGCGCATCGAAGAACTGGAGCGCCTGGTCGAGGCCCTGTCAGACCGTCTGGCCCACGACCCGCACCTGGCGGCGTCGCTGCACGAGGTCCTGTCGACGGTGACGGCGATCCGCTCTGCCGCCTCGATCCTGACCGATACCACGGATATCGATCCCGACTGGCAGGCACGGTTTCTGCGCAATGTGGGTGAAGACAGCGCGCGCCTGACCGAGTCGGCGCAGGGGCTTGTCGATTATCTTGAAGCCGACACCGGGATCGAAACGACACCGATTTCCCCGCAGGAGGAGGTCGCGGGCTTTCTCGAAGCGCTTGGCTTTCACATTCCGGTTCTGGAGCAGGACGCGGGGGATCCCGCCACCATGGCCGAAGGGGCGCAGGCATTGCACTCGGCGGCGGCGCGCGAGATGGCGGTGCAGGCCCTGACCCGGTATCAGGCCGATGCGCGCGCCATGCCGACCGCCCCCTTTGCCGCCGCCTGGGCGCAGACCGGCGACCCCGGCGCCGTGGCGGCGCAATTCCAGGTGGATATCGCCGCCGTGTTGCGCCGGGTTGCGGCGCTGCCGGACGGACCAGCCTGCGGTCTGGTGACCTGCGACGGGTCGGGTGCGCTGAGCTTTCACAAGCCGATTGATGGGTTTCCGGTGTCCCGTTTCGGCGCGGGCTGTCCGCTGTGGCCGCTGTATCAGGCCCTGTCGCGTCCGGTGCAGCCGATCCGCACCCGGGTCGAAATGCCCGGGCGCACGCCGCGCCGGTTCACCTGCCTGGCGATTTCACAACCGGCGCTGGGGGCTGGTTTTGATGTGCCCCCGATTTATGAAGCAACGATGCTGATCCTGCCCGAGGAAGATCCGGGCGACGTGGCCTTGCCGGTTGGCGGATCTTGCCGGGTCTGTCCGCGGGATGGCTGTGGGGCACGGCGTGAGCCGACCATTCTGGCAGGCAGTGGCTAGCCCCCGCAGGGTGAGCTCCCACCCACCCGCCCCCGCCCACCCTGCGGGGACTTGGGCCTGCGGGGACTTGGGCCTGCGGGGACTTGGGGGTGTGTGTCTTCTCAGACCAGAGCGCGGCTGAGTTTGCCAAGTTGCCGGATCAGCGTGGCCTCGTCCGGAGCATGGTATTTCAACCCTTCACCGCCATGGACCAGGATTGTACCCAGATCATCATCGGCGTCCCGCTGGGCCAGATCGTTCACCCGTTTGATCAGCCGCCGCTGTGCCCTCGCGTGATGGTCACCGCCGATTTTTGCCTTTAGGTCGGTCATTTCATCTGCATGGGGGCTGTTGACCAGCAGCCGGTGATAAAAGCTGAAATAGGTGGTCAGATAAGCCGTAACGCGGTCTTGCGGCGTGGTTTTCCCCTCCAGGCTGGCCTCGGCCAAGGCGAAGGCGTCTTCGATCACCAGGTCGATCACATGGGTGATCACATCGGTTTTGCCCTTGAAATACTGATACAGGGCAGGGCGCGAAATGCCTGCTTCGACCGCGATATCCTCCATTGCGCTGCGGCGAAAACCATAGCGGATGAAGGTGGCCAGGGCGGCGCGAAGGATGGCGGTCTTGCGATCGGACATGGGGCTTATTAGGCCCCGGATGCATGCAACGCAAACCCGGCGCGCAATTTCGAGTTTTGACATGCGCCCCCGCATTGATGATAGTCAGGCGAAAGGGGCGAGCGGTCCTAGTCCAGGGGAGGGACAAATGGGCAAACAGGTTCTAGTCATAGAAGATGAGCCGAATATCATTGAGGCAATCAGTTTCATCCTGAACCGGGATGGCTGGTCGGTGGCAACGCATGCCAATGGGGAAACTGCGGCCGAGGCCGTGTTGGGCCAGGTGCCCGATGTGTTGATCCTGGACGTGATGTTGCCGGGCAGGTCAGGGTTCGACATCTTGCAGGAGCTGCGCGGCCATGAGGCCACTCAGGCGCTGCCGGTGCTGATGCTGACCGCACGAGGGCAAAAGAAGGATCGTGAGTTAGCGGATCGTCTGGGCGTATCACGCTTTATGACGAAACCCTTCTCAAACGCAGAAATGCTTGAGGCGGTGCGCGACCTGGCGGGATCGCCGACCTCGTGACACCACCGCGCGAACCTTTGTTTCTGGCGCGCCAGACCTATCGACGCCGCCGTGTGGCGGATGCGGCGCGGCTGTTGCCGGTGATCGGGGCCATGCTGTTCCTGATCCCGATTCTGGCTGCGGGCAGCGGTGATGGCGCAACGACCGCCCGGGGCGGCATCTATGTCTTTGTCGTCTGGGCCGGGTTGATTGTCGTCACCGCAACCCTGTCGCGCCCGTTGTCGCGGCGTAAGAGTGAAGCAGACGCAGACCCCAAAGAGACGCGCCCCTGATGGTCGGGTTCAACGCGCTGGTTCTGGTCTGCGTGGCCTATGTGGCGATCCTGTTCGGGGTCGCATTTGGTGCTGACAAACGGGCGCGCGAAGGCCTGCCGGGCACAGCCTGGCTGCGGGGGCCCTGGGTCTATACCCTGTCGCTGTCGATCTATTGCACCGCCTGGACGTTTTATGGCGCGGTCGGATACGCGGCACGCTCGGGGCTGGAATTCGTCACGATCTATCTGGGTCCGACACTGGTACTGGTCGGCTGGTGGTGGGTGCTGCGCAAACTGGTGCGCATCGGGCGGGCGCAGCGGATTACCTCAATCGCCGACCTGATCAGCTCGCGCTATGGCAAGTCGAACCTGTTGGGGGTGATCGTCACCCTGTTGGCTGTGGTCGGCACGACGCCCTATATTGCGCTGCAACTACAATCGGTTACCTTGTCTTTCTCGGTGTTTGCCGCGGACCGGCAAGAGGGGTTCGAACTGCTTGACCTGAACGCCACCGCGCTGTGGATTGCGGCGGGGCTTGCGCTGTTCACCATCCTGTTTGGCACCCGCAACCTGGACGCCAACGAACGTCACCACGGGGTGGTCACCGCCATCGCTGTCGAGGCGGTGGTGAAGCTGCTCGCCCTGTTGGCCGTCGGCATTTTCGTGGTTTGGGGAGTCGCAGGTGGTCCCACCGAAATCGCCCGCACCATCGACGCATCCCCCATTTCCGACTGGCAGATGAACGGGGGCCGTTGGGCCAGCCTGACCTTTCTGTCTGCCGCCGCCTTCTTGACCCTGCCGCGCATGTTCCAGGTGCTGGTGGTGGAAAACGTCGATGAACGGCAGCTGGCGACGGCCTCGTGGGCCTTTCCGCTGTATCTGTTTTTGATGAGCCTGTTCGTCGTGCCCATTGCCGTGGTTGGTCTGGACATTCTGCCCAAGGGGTCGAACCCGGATCTGTTCGTGCTGACGGTTCCGTTGCATTTTGATCAGGACGGGCTGGCGATGCTGTCCTTCCTAGGGGGGTTCAGTTCGGCCACCTCGATGGTGATCGTTGCGGCGATTGCGCTGTCGACCATGGTGTCAAATCACATCGTCATGCCGATCTGGCTGAGCTTGCGATCCGATGGCGCGTCCATGTCGGGCGATGTGCGGTATCTGCTGCTGATCTCGCGTCGTCTGTCGATCGGCGGCGTGTTGCTGCTGGGCTATCTCTACTATCGCTACTCGGGCGGGGGCGCGGCGCTGGCGGCGATTGGCCTGATCTCATTTTCCGGTGTGGCACAGGTGTTGCCCGCCTTGGTCGGTGGCATCTTTTGGCGCGGCGCATCGCGCAACGGGGCGGCTGCGGGGCTGATTGCCGGGTTTGCGATCTGGGCCTATTGCCTGTTTCTGCCCAGCTTTGGCCCCGAGGGTGTGATCTCGGATCAGATCATGGCGCATGGGCCCTGGGGGCTGGAGTGGCTGCGCCCCCAAGCCCTGTTCGGGATCGAAGGCATGGACCCGCTGGTGCATGCGCTGTTTTGGTCGATGGTGGTCAATACCTCGCTGTTTTTCATCTTTTCGCTGGTGTCCTTTCCCAACCCGTTGGAGCGGTTGCAAGGCGCGCAATTCGTCAATGTGTTCGAACATTCCGGCGCGACTCGCGGCTGGACACGCGGGCGCGCGCAGGCCGAGGATCTGATGATCATGGCACAACGCATCATGGGGGGGGGCGAGGCCCAGGCCCTGTTCGAAGCCGAAGCATTGGCTCAAGGAAAAGAGAGCTATCTGCCTGATACCACACCAGGTTTCATTGAACGACTGGAACGCGAATTGGCCGGGTCGGTGGGCGGTGCGACGGCCCATGCCATGGTTGGCCAGATTGTCGGTGGCGCGTCTGTTTCGGTCGAAGATCTGATGGCTGTGGCCGATGAAACCCAGCAGATGCTGGAATATTCCTCGCAGCTTGAAGTGCAGTCCGAAGAGCTGAGCCGCACCGCCCGCCAACTGGGCGAAGCGAACAAGAAGCTGACCCAGCTGTCGATCCAGAAAGACGCGTTTCTCAGTCAGATCAGCCACGAATTGCGCACGCCCATGACCTCGATCCGGGCGTTTTCCGAAATCCTGCGCGATGGGGGCATGGACGAGGCCGCGGCGCGCAAATACAGCTCGATTATCCATGACGAGGCGCTGCGCCTGACCCGGTTGCTGGACGACCTTCTGGACCTGTCGGTGCTTGAGGCCGGGCATGTGACCCTGCACCCGCAGCCCGACAACCTGAGCGACGTTCTGGATCGCGCGGTGGCGGCGACGACCTCGGTGGGTGAAGGCGCAGGGATCGAAATTCGCCGCAACCCGGTGCATGAAGATATCGACATCTTCACCGACACGGATCGTCTGGCGCAGGTGTTCATCAACCTGATTGCCAATGCGGCGAAATACTGTGATGCCGACACGCCGCGGCTGAAGATTTTTGTCACCAAGCGGGCCGAGCGGCTGCATGTGGATTTCATCGACAATGGCTCGGGCATTCCGCCTGAGAGCCAGGCGGTGATCTTCGAAAAGTTCTCGCGCCTGTCTGATCAGGCCAAGGCGGGGGGCGCCGGGCTGGGGCTGGCGATCTGTCGCGAGATCATGGACAAACTGGGCGGCAAAGTCGCCTATCTGCCGGGCCAGGGCGGGGCGGCCTTCCGCGTGACCCTGCCAAAAGCCCCTTTGGCGGCGGGTTGATCCGCGATTTCAACCATTTGTAAACCTTGTGCTGCGACATCTGGAATATGACTGTGGCCAGGTGGCAAAAACGATGAGCGACGATCAGCGTGATGTAAGCGCCATGCGGCGCAAAGCAGGGGTTGGACGACCTCCGCCCGAGATTGGCCGCGTGACGGCGGCCACGGCGCTGCGTGTGGCCGTGGCGCAGGCCGCAGAAGACGTTGCCGCGCTGATGGCGCTTGCCGCCGGGGTGCAGGAACAGCGGGTCGTGCTTGACCGCCTGGTCGAAGGCCTGCCCGAACATGCCCTTCTGGTGCTGATCGAAGGGCCGAATTCACGTTATGGCCTGATCGTTGTCGATCCCCAGACCCTTGCGGCCCTTGTGGAAATCCAGACCACCGGGCGTGTCGTGCCCAACCCGGCCGCCCCGCGCGCGCCCACGCGCACAGACGCGATCATGGCCGCCGATTTCATCGACCGGATGCTCGAGCTGTTCGAGGAGGTGGTGGAGGAGGCGGAGCTGTCGATCCTTGCCGCGATTTCGGGTTTTCGGTATGCGATGCCGATGTCGGATACGCGCGCGGTTCTCATGGCGCTGGAGGATATTCCCTATCGTCAGTTCACCCTGACAATGGACCTTGGCAGTGGCGCAAAAGAAGGCTCGATGCAGCTGGTCTTTCCGTTTGATCCCCCGCGTTTGCGGGTTGACAGGGGCGACACCGCTGGCGGGACCGAAACCCTTGCCGACGCCGTGATGGACACCAAGGCCGAGATGACCGCAGTGCTGCATCGTCGCGAGATGCCCTTGGCCGCGGTGACTGCTTTGACCGTCGGGGCGTTGGTTCCGGTCCCCCGCGAGGCGCTGGTGAATGTGCGGCTGGAAGACGTGACTGGGCGCGAGATTTCGTTGGGGCGGCTGGGCCAGGTCGGTGGACACCGGGCCGTGCGGATCAGCGAAGAGAATGCAGAGGCACCGGGGGCCACCAATATGGTGCCGGGCGTTATGGAGACCGGCACAGCTGCTAACCATGGCGGGCTGGACGCTGTGGGCGATCCGGGGGCCCTGGGCAGTCTTGGTGGCATGGCAGATGACAACACCATGGCGGGCCTTGGTGAAGCCGGGGGGCTTGGCAGTCTGGGTGATTTGGGTGCCTTGGGCGGGCTGGGCGATCCTGCGGATATGGGTGTGATGGCCGATCTTGGCGACCTTGGTGGACTGGAGGGGCTGGGGGCTGACCCCGCGCCGATCGGTGACTTGCCCGATCTGGATATTGCCCCCATGGCCATTGGCGATCTGCCCGAACCGGTCGGCTGAGCCGACCATTTCCTTGACCTGCATCAAAGCACGCCCCCTGCAAATTGGGCACACTCAGGTCAGGAACAGGAGGGAATTCATGACTGATGTTGCCAAATATCGCGGCGTGCTTGAAGCCCGCATGGCAGAGCTGAAAGCCCTGATGCAAGAGATCGACAAGGAGCTGGACAGCCACCAGTCGAAGGACTGGGAAGAGCTGGCCGTTGAACGTGAGAACGACGAAGTTCTGGAGCGTCGCGGCACCGATGCTCAGGCGGAGATTGCCAAGATCAAGGCGGCGATAACACGCATGGAAGAAGGCGAGTTCGGCTTTTGTGTGGAATGCGGCGACGAGATCGCGGAGGATCGGCTTGCCGTCGTGCCCTATACGCCCTTCTGTCGCAAATGTGCCGCGAAACACGGCTAGACTGGCACTGAGGAGAAAACACCATGGCCCTTGAAGAAATGAAAGTCGCAATCGCGTCTATTCTTGATGAAATTGCGAAACGCCCTGCGGATCGGCACGTGTTGCAGGAACAGTTGCGCGAGAAGATCGCCGAGTTTGAGGCGATGGGCATGCCCGTGCCCGAAGATTTCGCCAAACTCATGGACGATCTGGGCGACGACGATGCGGACGACCTGTTTGACAACATGCCGGTCTGAGGCCGCGTTGCCAAATTGAGTGCCTTCGGCACGCTTGATCCTGATTGGCGCCCGCGGCTGGGGTGTTTCCTGCCGCGGGCGTTTTCACGTCAGATGCGCTCTTGCGTATAGCGACGCAATTCGGTGCGCGCGACCTGGCGGCGATGCACCGCGTCGGGTCCGTCGGCCAGGCGCAGCGTGCGCAGGTTGGCCCATTGGCGCGCCAGTTCGGTGTCTTGTGAAATGCCCTGCGCGCCAAACATCTGGACCGCTGCATCGGTGACTTTCAACGCGACATTGGGGGCCACGACCTTGATCTGATGGATCCAGGGGGCGGCGGCGCGCGCGTCACCCTGGTCCATCATCCAGGCCGCTTTCAGACACAAAAGCCTGGCCATTTCGATCTCCATCCGGGCGTCGGCGATGATGTCATGGTTTGCGCCCAACTGGGCCAGCGGTTTGCCAAAGGCTGTGCGCGACAGCGCGCGGCGGCACATGTCCTCAAGCGCTTTTTCAGCCTGGCCGATGGCGCGCATGCAATGGTGAATGCGTCCCGGCCCCAGGCGGCCCTGGGCGATTTCAAAGCCGCGCCCTTCACCCAGCAGGATGTTGTTCACCGGCACGCGCACATTGGTAAAGCGGAGGTGCATATGGCCGTGGGGGGCGTCATCCTGGCCGTAAACCTCCATTGCGCGCAGCTTTTCGATGCCCGGCGTTGCGGCATCGACCACGATCATCGAATGACGTTGGTGTTTGGGCGCATCATCGCCGCCGGTTTTCACCATGACGATATAGACGGCGCAGCGCGGATCGCCCGCCCCGGTGGCCCACCATTTTTCGCCGTTCAGCACATAGTCGTCGCCATCACGGACACAGGACATGGCGATGTTGGTCGCGTCTGACGACGCCACGTCAGGTTCCGTCATCAAATAGGCCGAGCGAATGTCGCCATTGAGCAGCGGTTTCAGCCACTGGTCCTTCATGGCGGGCGTGCCATAGCGTTCGAACACCTCCATGTTGCCGGTGTCGGGGGCGTTGCAGTTGAACACCTCGGCGGCGATGTGGGACTTGCCCATTTCTTCGGCCAGAAACGCATATTCGACCGTGCTCAGCCCATGCCCTTTGTCGCTGTCGGTCAACCAGAAGTTCCACAAGCCGGCGGCCTTGGCTTTTGCCTTCGCCCCCTCAAGGATCTCGGTCTGTCGCGGGGTGAATTGCCAGCGGTCCCCGACGTTTACCTCGGCCAGATATTCCGCGTCCAAAGGTGCGATGTCTTCGCGCACCATGCGGGCGACTTCGCCATGCAGCGGCGTCACGCGCGCGCTCATGCCCAGGTTCATGTCGGTCATAGCTTTCTCCTCCGGTTGGGGCGAGCGAAACAGTGACGTGAGGTCTTGTCAATCGGACGTTGTGTTTGACGCGGGGTCATTTACGCTTTCGCCATGATTAATGGACTGAATATCGAAACCGCCGCGTTGGCCGCGTATCTGGGTGACCATGTGGGCGGGTTCTGCGGGTTTACCTCTTGCGAAAAATTCGCAGCCGGGCAGTCGAACCCAACCTATTTGGTGACGGCAGACAGTGGGCGGTATGTTTTGCGCGCTAAGCCGCCCGGAAAACTGTTGAAATCCGCCCATGCGGTTGAACGCGAGTTCCGCGTGATGGCGGCTCTGGCCCCCACCGATGTGGCTGTTCCGCGTGTATTTCATTTGGCTGAGGATGACGCGTCGCCCATTGGCCGCGCGTTTTTCGTCATGGAGTATCTGGACGGCCGGATATTCTGGGACCCGGCCCTGCCGGATCTGGGCAAGGACGACCGAGGCCCGATTTATGACGCGATGAACGCGACCCTGGCGGCGCTGCATTCGGTGGATGTCGCAGGTGCAGGGCTGGCAGATTACGGCAAGCCCGGCACCTATTTCGCCCGCCAGTTAGAGCGCTGGACGGCGCAATATCGCGCCTCGGCGTTGCAACCACGCCCGGCGATGGATGCGTTGATCGCCTGGCTTGAGGGGGGGATGCCCGCCGATGACGGGCAGGTCGCCCTGGTCCATGGCGATTACCGCCTGGACAACATGATGTTCGCGCCTGATGCGCCGCAGGTGATTGGCCTGCTGGATTGGGAGCTGTCGACGCTGGGCCATCCGCTGGCCGATCTGGCCTATCAATGCATGCAATGGCGCCTGCCGCACAATGCGGGAATGCGCGGTTTGGGCGGGCTTGATCGCGCTGCCTTGGGTATTCCGGATGAGGCCGACTATGTCGCCGCATATTGCGCGCGGCGTGGGATCACGGGGATCGACAACTGGGCCTTTTACCTTGCATTTGCCTTCTTTCGCCTGGCTGCGATACTGGAGGGCGTGGTGCGCCGGGCACATGACGGCAATGCGTCCAACCCGGACACCGCGCGGCAATATGCACAGGCCATTCCGGCGCTTGCGGCGTTGGCCTTGCAGGTGATCGAGGAGGGGCCATGAACGAACATGTGAAATTCGAGGTCGAGGATGGCGTCGCGATCCTGACCATCAATAACCCGCCGGTTAACGCGCTGGATGCCTGGGTGCGTCAGGGGGTGTTTGACGGGATCGAACGGGCCGAAAAGCTGAACGCAGTCGGCTCTGTTCTGATCCGGGCGGCAGGGCGGACCTTTCCAGCGGGCGCGGATGTGCGCGAATTTGGCAAACCCCGCGCAACGCCGATCCTGTCTGATGTCGTGGCGCGGATCGAGGCCTGTGAAAAACCGGTGGTGGCGGCTATACACGGCACCGCGTTGGGCGGCGGATTTGAGATCGCCCTGGGCGCGCATTACCGGCTGGCAAATCGCGGCGCACGTTTTGGCCTGCCTGAGGTGACACTGGGCGTTTTGCCGGGCGCGGGCGGAACGCAACGGGTGCCCCGCATCACGGGGGCTGGCCCCGCGCTGGACCTGATGTTGTCGGGTCGCCCGATCAGTGCCGAAAAGGCCAGTGATCTGGGGCTGGTTGATGCCCTGGTCGATGGCGATGTGGCCAAGGCCGGGTTCATGTTTGCCCGTGACATGGCCCGCAAGAGCGGCGCGGTCCGGCGCAGTTGCGCTCGGCGCGACGGGTTTCAGGACGCAGGGTCCTATATGGCTGCCATCGCCGCACGACGGGGCGAGGTGGCGCGGTCCCCCCTCATGTCACCAGCGCGCATCGTTGACTGTGTCGAAGCCGCGATGCTGTTGCCGTTTGAGGCCGGGATCGCGATGGAACGCGCCGCCTTTGACGACTGCGAGGCCTCGCCTGGAGCGCAATCGCTGCGTCACGCGTTCCTCTCTGAACGCCGGGCCGCCAAGGTGCCCGAACTGGACGGTGCCACGCTGCGCGAGGTCAACACGATTGGCGTTGTCGGCGCGGGCACCATGGGCACGGGCATTGCCGTGGCTTGTCTGGATGCTGGGTTCCCGGTCACGCTGGTGGAACGCGACGAAGACGGGCTGCTGCGCGGGGTCGAAAAGGTCGATGCGATCTATGAACGGTCGCTGGCCAAGGGGCGGATTGATGCGGCGACACGCGACGCCCGGATGGACCACCTGACGGGCACGACGGATATGGACGATCTGGCCCATGTGGATCTGGTGATCGAGGCCGTGTTTGAAGAAATCAGCGTGAAAGAGGGCGTTTTTGCCCAGCTGGACGCGGTGATGAAGCCGGGGGCGATCCTGGCAACAAACACGTCCTATCTGGATATCAACGACCTGGCAGCCACGATTTCACGGCCCCAGGATGTTGTCGGATACCATTTTTTTTCTCCGGCCAATATCATGAAGTTGCTGGAAATCGTCGTGGCGAACAAGACCGACCCGAACGTGGTTGCGACGGGGTTCGCCTTGGCCAAGAGGCTGCGCAAAGTGCCGGTGCGCGCGGGCGTGGCCGATGGGTTCATCGGCAACCGTATCCTTGCAGCCTATCGTCTGGCGGCCGATTTCATGCTGGAGGATGGGGCGACCCCGTCCCAGATCGACGGCGCGATGCGGGCCTATGGCTTTCCGATCGGGCCCTATCAGGTGCTGGACATGGCGGGCCTGGATATCTCCTGGGCGCGTCGCAAGCGGTTGGCGGCCACGCGCGCACCTGACGCGCGCTATGTGGCGATTGGCGACAGGCTGTGCGAACGCGGCTGGCTGGGGCAGAAGGCCGGGCGGGGCTATTACCTGTACGAAGACGGCGCGCGGGTTGGCTCTGAGGACCCCGAGGTCCTGCGGATCATCGCCGAGGAACGTGCCGCCAAGGGCATCACGCCGCGCCAGTTCAGCATGGACGAGATCCAGCATCGGTGCCTGAATGCCATGGCAAACGAAGGCGCGCGCCTGGTGCAGGAGGGCGTGGCGCTGCGCCCGTCGGACATCGATGTGGTGATGATTTACGGCTATGGCTTCCCGCGTTGGCGCGGTGGGCCCATGATGGCCGCGGACTTGCGCGGGTTGTTGGAGGTCGAAAGCGATTTGCGCAGCTATCAGTCTGAGGAACCCACATTTTGGGCGCCGTCGCCGCTGTTTAATGAGTTGGTCAAGAATGGCCGCCATTTTGGCGACATGAACGGCGACTGATGCGCGTGGCAATGTCGCCAAATTGGGTCGCTTACGCGACGCTTGATCCTGATGGGCGTCTGGCCGCGCCGGATCGCGCCGGGTTAGGACAGGAAAATACCCAGCACCACAACCATAAGGCCCAGGAACGACAGGCCCAGCGAGGCCATGTTCAGCACCAGCGCCTTTTGCATCCGGGCTTTTAGCGCGTCGTCTTTCAGCCCGGCGCGTTTCGCTTTCAGGACTTGCACAGCCGAGAGCACCAGCCCGACAAGGCCCGCCAGAGACATGATCGCGCCGATGATGATGAGCCAGTCCATAGTGTTCCCTTTACGCCAAGCTTTGCGGGGATGCGCCTAACGCGACAAGGCCCCTTGCGCAACCCCTTGCTGGGTGGGTAGGGAAGGGGGCATTGCCTGAACCGGAGGACAGAATGGACGGAATGGATCAAGAGCACAAGCCGTCGAGCTATCGTGTGACCGCAGATGAATTGCGCCAGTTTATCGAGCGTTTTGAACGGCTTGAGGCCGAAAAGAAAGATATTGCGGATCAGCAAAAAGAGGTCATGGCCGAAGCGAAAGGCCGCGGGTATGACACCAAGGTCATGCGTAAGGTCATCGCGCTGCGCAAACGCGACCGCGACGACATCGCCGAGGAAGAGGCGGTTCTGGACATGTATAAAGAAGCGCTGGGCATGTAAGCCCGGCGTCGGCCTGAGCCCAGTGGGGCCTCAGGCCGTCAGCAGAGTGACGCCTGGAATTCGTGCGATTTCCAGCATGTCGTCATCATAACTGGCCGTCAGTTCGTCGATCAATTCCGGGGTCCAGCCGGGCAAGTCCAGCTCTTCCTCGATCTCATCATCCAGCGCGTATTTGTCCAGAAATGCCGCCAGCACCCGGCGGCGTTGGATTTCGCTTTGTGGCGGATGGGTGGTGAAGTAGCTGCGCAGGCGTTTCATGCCCTCTTTTGCGGTGATCTGCGCCATGATATCCAGCCCCCCTTTCAGGCGGATATGCGGCTCCAGCCCGCTCAGTTCATGCAGCACTTCGGGCCAGATCATCGGCGTGTCTTCGTTGCACCAGACCGTGATGGGGCAGTCCGGGTTGGCCTCGCGGATCGCATGCACCATGTCGGACCAATACAGCGCCCGCGGGTCCAGCCCGGTCAGAAATGCATCGTGACTGATGTCGGGTTGCAGGCGGCGGATGGCTGGCACGAAACTGGCCGGGTTGCGCAGGGACAGGAAGAATTCCACCGGGTTGTCGGGAAACAGGTTGCGCAGGCGCTGGCTGTTGCGTTCCGCCAGAGGATACAGCTGCCCACCCTCAAGCGCCCGTTTCGGAGCGCCCAGGAAATTGTCGTGCGACAGGACCAGGCGCTCGGCGCTGTCCTCGTCCATCATTGATTCCAGCAACATGTCCTGGGTGTCGGCACTGGCCGGTGCGCCGTTCAGCTTGTTGATCACCTGCGCCAACAGGCCGCGATAACGGCTGGGGCCGGGCACAATGACCCCATGGTTCGCCATTACCCCTTTGTTTTTCAACAGGGATTTGATCAGCTGGTCGTGATCGGTGCAATGGGCGCCGATGTGAAAGGATACATGCATGGATGCGGTCAGTCCTTTGGTCTTGGTCAGGCCCAATATATGGCGCTTTGCTGGACAGGCAAACCGGTTTCCCGTATGGCCGATGCTATGACCGAGGAAAACAGTCAAGCATTGTCGCGCAGGCGTCTGCGCCTAAGGCCTCCGGGGGGGTGGTCGCTGGGGGCCATGGTGATTGCCGCCGCGGTCGTCGGGCCCTTGGTGGCGATTATCTGGATGGCCTTGAACCCGGTTGAAAACATCTGGCCGCACCTAATGGCCACGACATTGCCGCGATACCTGTTCAACACGGTCCTGTTGTGCCTGGGGGTCGGCGGCCTGTCGGCGGCGGTGGGCACAGGGGCTGCGTGGTTGGTCACGATGTATCGTTTTCCCGGCGCGCGCGCGTTTGAATGGCTGCTGTTGTTCCCGCTGGCCATCCCCGCCTATGTCGGGGCCTATGCGCTGGTCGATTTCCTGGAATATGCGGGGCCCGTGCAGACGGCTTTGCGCGAGCTGTTTGGCTGGCAAACCAGCCGCGATTACTGGTTCCCTGAAATCCGGTCGCGCGGGGCTGCGGTCATCGTGCTGGCTGCGGCGCTGAACCCCTATGTGTTCCTGATGGCCCGCACGGCGTTTCGAGAACAATCCGGCTGTACCTATGAGGTCGCCCAGGCGCTTGGGGCAGGGCCCTTTGCCCGGTTCTGGCGTGTTGGCCTGCCCCTGGCCCGTCCCGCCATTGCCGCCGGCAGCGCCATCGTCATGATGGAGACCGTCAGTGACTTTGGTGTCGTGGATTTTTTTGCCGTGCAGACCCTGACCACTGGTATCTTTTCGACCTGGCTGGAAATGCACAACACGGGCGGTGCGGCGCAAATTGCGTTGGTCGTTCTGACCTTGGTGCTGCTGCTGGTCGGACTTGAGAAAGCCAGCCGCAGCCGCAGCCGCTTTTATCGTCTGTCACGCCAACAGCGCCCGGTTGAGCCCGCGCCCCTGACCGGTGTACCCGGATGGCTGGCCGCCGCCGCCTGTGCCGTTCCGTTCGCGGTGGGGTTTGTTTTGCCGGTCGGTGTGATGAGCTGGCATGCGGCAGGCAGCCCGGAACGCTGGTTCGAACCGGGCCTGTTGCGCGCCTTGTCTCATACGGTTGCCGCCGGGGGTGCGGCGTCGGTCGTCACCGTGCTGGCAGCCCTGTTCCTGGTCTATGGCGTGCGCCTCAGCGGCAGCCGCCTGCCGCGCCTGATCCTGCCCCTGACCACGCTGGGGTATGCTGCACCGGGGGCGGTGCTGGGCGTTGGCATCCTGATCCCTCTGGCCGCGTTGGACAACCGCCTGGCGGATGGTATCCTGGCCCTGACCGGTTTTGATCCCGGTCTGATGCTGACGGGCACGGCCTTTGCCATGGTCTTTGCCTATTGCGTGCGCTTCTTTGCCATTGCCCAGGGCGCGGTTGACGCTGCAATGGGGCGGGTGTCTCCCAGCCTGCCAATGGCGGCGCGCAGCCTGGGCCGCTCCCCCATCGGCGCACTACGTGAAATCTATGTGCCGCTTATCCGGGGGTCCGTTGGCACCGCGCTGTTGCTGGTCTTTGTCGACAGTGTGAAAGAGCTGCCCGCAACCCTGCTGCTGCGTCCGTTCAACTATAACACCCTGTCCACGCGCGTGTATGAACACGCCTCGCTCGAACGTATCGGAGATGCCTCACCCGCCGCCCTTCTGGTGTGTCTGGTTGGGCTGGCGGCCGTGCTGTTCATGGCACGTACCGGGCGTGAGGCCACCTGAAACAAGACCACCCGCCCCCAAAAGCTCTTTGGGAGGAAAACCCCAAGACAATGGCTTGCCACGCCCGCCCGACCCGGGTATCAGTCCCGGCGTGCCCCTATAGCTCAGCTGGTAGAGCAACTGATTTGTAATCAGTAGGTCCGCGGTTCGAGTCCGTGTGGGGGCACCATTTAAACTATTGAAAATGAACGAAAAATGTGAC
>Ga0209121_10001003_pt1 | contig 29621 bp, 31 predicted proteins | sample Cruoilmetagenom3_FD_187292 | JGI IMG/M metagenome (GOLD analysis project Ga0209121, IMG submission 187292) | Oil polluted marine microbial communities from Coal Oil Point, Santa Barbara, California, USA - Sample 3 (SPAdes) (version 2) | ecosystem: Environmental > Aquatic > Marine > Oil seeps ...
CGGATCATGCATCGACCTGAATCTACTACGCCTAAATCGTCAAGCAGTTCTTCGGGTGTTCTCGGGTGTTCTCGGGTGTTCAAGGACTCGCAGTATAAAAGTTTCTATAATGACAGAAATAACTGACAAAAGCGCAATACACCGGGTCAATTCGATTGCATTTCTTCTGGCCGCATTGGCACCGGCAACCTCCATGGTTTTCGTCCTTCCGTTTAATGCCAATGGCCCCATCGTGATGATCCTGCTAGCCGGACCTGTTTTCGGCGCAATCCCATGGGTCATTTTCGGACTGCCTGCGATACACTGGATGATCCGCCACCACGGTGCCGGACCGCTGCACCTTATCGCCGCAGCCATGCTGGCGGTTCTGCTGCCCTTTGCGCTGCTCTTGCTGGCGGGTTGGTCCCTCTCGATCCGCGAATGGACCAATTACGCAACCATGAACCTAGCCTTCGGCCTGCCCTTTGCCGCGCTCTGGGGCGCCATTTTCAGCTGCATCTACAGCGCCATCGAAACGCGTTGTGCGATCTGAAAGGACACGAAAATGACCGACAGATCACACGACCCGATCGGCCCCCGCATTCCACCCGAACCCGCGCGCCATATCATTGACCCGATGGCCTTTGCGCTGGCCTTTGTCGCCGCGCCACTGATCCCTGCCCTTGCGCTCTGCTGGCTGATCGTGCCAGCGGCGGCGGTCTTTTTCGGCGGTCCGCTCTGGCTGCTGCTGGGGCTGCCCGTGCTGCTGTGGCAAATGCCGCGCACTGGGCCGGACTGCGCCAAAATCGCATTGCTGGCGTTGCTCGGCAACTTGGCCGCAACACTGGAAATATCTGGCTATTTGCTGCGCAATGGAACATCGGACGCCTTGGGTTCCCTGCTCATCTACGGTGCTTTCGGCAGCCTTATGTCGCTTATCTGGGGCGCGCTTTTTGCATGGCTTTACCGCATATTACTGCCCAAACTCCGCAGCGACCTTGAACGTGTATATCGCGCGAACAGGCCCATTTCGCCGCCCGATCCTAGGCCACACACATCATTTGCATACCAAGCCTGACGCCCCATAACAAAGGAAACGAACAATGCTGACCACCGCCATCACCTACCTTGCCCTCGGGCTAAGCGCCGTTGCTATCCTTACCACCATGATCCTGAAAATCGGCGCATCCATGCGGGATTGCCCGCAAAACGGACCCGCCGCAAAGGTGGTCAGCGTGACGACCGCCACCGGCTTTGCCGCCATCGGAACGGGCGGTGTATTGCTGACCGGCGCAGCCCTGCCACTGGCGGGCGAGTCCATGAACATTGCCCTGCCGCCGGCCATTGGGTTTGTCATCCTCTGCCTCGGCCTCGGCTTCCTGCGCGCGATGGAGGCGCTGCGCAGCAACCTACCCGTTCAAACCTCCGCCTGAACCGGAATATCGCGCCGACACAAGGACAAGAAAACAGTAAACCCCGCCAAGGCGTTAGCCGCGGCGGGGTTTTCCATCAGGTTACTGCAACCGGTCAGTAAGAATACTGCGCGTATATTTTGGTCAGATCGCCGTTCCAGTCACCCGCGTAATGCTCCAGCAATTCATCTGCCGGTGTCTTGCCGCTTTCGACGCTTTCTTTCAGCGCGTTCAGGAAATGGGTCTCGTCCGGCACCAAACCGCCCGCGCCTTCCTTGGCGCGCGCTTTCAGCCCGCCCTCGGAAAGATCCAGAACTTCGCGGGCAAGATCAAGCATGTTCACATCGCCCACCTGTGCCTGCAAGGCATCGCGGCTGGCGGCCACGCGCAGTTCTTCGCGGGTCTCGACATTCCAGTCCTTGACCAGATCCCAGGCCGCGTCCAGCGCGCCTTGGTCATACATCAACCCGACCCAGAAGGCCGGCAAGGCGCACAAACGCCGCCACGGGCCACCATCGGCCCCGCGCATTTCCATGTATTTCTTGATCCGCGCCTCGGGGAAGCAGGTGGTCAGGTGATCGGCCCAATCGCTCAGCGTCGGCACCTCGCCGGGCAGGGCAGGCAATTCACCCTTCAGGAAATCACGGAAGGACTGGCCAAGCGCGTCGATATACTGCCCGTCGCGATAGACGAAATACATCGGCACATCCAAGGCATAATCCATGTAGCGATCAAACCCCATGCCATCTTCGAACACGAACGGCAACATCCCGGTGCGGCTGTCATCCAGATCGCGCCAGATGCGCGAGCGCCACGATTTATGCCCGTTCGGCTTGCCCTCGAAGAAGGGCGAGTTGGCGAACAGCGCTGTGGCCACAGGCTGCAATGCCAGCGCCACGCGGAATTTCTTGACCATGTCCGCCTCGGACGCGAAATCGAGGTTCACCTGAACCGTGCAGGTCCGGTACATCATCGATTTGCCCATGGTGCCGACGCGGTCCATGTAATCGGTCATCAGCCGGTAACGCCCCTTGGGCATCTGCGGCATTTGCTCGTGGGTCCAGATCGGCGCGGTGCCCAGTCCGATGAATCCAACGCCGACCTTGTCCGCAATATCCTTCACATCGCGCAGGTGATCGTTCACCTCGTCGCAGGTCTGGTGAATGCTTTCCAGCGGCGCGCCCGACAGTTCCAGCTGCCCGCCCGGCTCAAGGCTGACATTGGCCCCGTCCTTTTCAAGCCCGATCAGCTTGCCCGCCTCTGCCACGGGGGACCAGCCATGCACATCGCGCAGCCCCTCAAGCACGGCCAGAACAGACCTCGGCCCCTCGTAGGGGATCGGTTTCAGGGTATCCTTGCAGTAGCCGAACTTTTCATGCTCGGTGCCGATGCGCCAATCCTCGGCGGGCTTGCAGCCGCTTTCCAGGTATTCGGCCAACTGGCTGTGATGTTCGATCGGCCCGCCGCCGGATTGAGGAATAGACATTGGGGCACTCCGATTTGGCCTGTCGTGAATATCAAGAAGTGGTGCAAAGGTGCAGGGCTGTCAATGCAGCCGCCGCACATCCTGCATATGGGTCACAGAGGGGTGATCGCCCCCCTTCTGCCAAATCACGACAAGACGCGCACCACCACTGCGCCTCATCTCTGACAGCATCCGTTCGGTTCGCACGCCCGGAAGCGAAGCAAACACATCAAAAAGCGCCTCTGCGTTTTCGGCGTTGACGGGAATTTCCAGAACCGCCTGCCCCGGCTGGTGCAGCCGCCATCGTGCGCCGGCGCCGCGCCCATCCAGTTCGAGCCGCATCAATTCGGTCATGGCGACCATGCCGCCGGACATCGGGCCGAAATATCGCACCTCGCCCTCGTCCACCTGCACCACGCCCGCGCCGCCCTTGCCTGCCGCGAACCGCGCGCGCTGCCAGCCTGTGATCGCCAGGCCGGCCCCGACCACCAGGAACACCCAGCCCAGCCAGAACAGAACGCCCAGCAAGGCCAGCACCGCCCAAAGCCCAAGCAGGGCAACGCCCAGCCCGGCCAATAGGTCGCGCCAACGCCACAGGGCCGCCCGCGCCTCTGGCCTTAGAAAGCTCATCGCCAATCTCCCAATGCGTCTTGCCACAGGGCCATCGCCGCCACCGCCGCCGTATCGGCGCGCAGGATGCGCGGCCCAAGGCTGATGCGCAGCGCGCCCGGCATTGCCCGCAAGCGCGCGCGCTCGGCGTCGGAAAAACCGCCCTCTGGCCCGATCAGAATCGCCCATGGGCCGGGAGTGGCCCCATCCAGCAGCAATGCCTCGCCCACGGCGGCCTCGTCGCAGAACATCAGTTGCCGGTCTTCGGGCCACTTGTCCAACAGCGCATCCAGCCGCTGCAAATCATGCACCGGGGGCACATAGGTGCCGCCGCATTGCTCGGCGGCTTCCACCGCGTGGGCTTGCAAACGGTCCTGCCGGATACGCTCTGAATTGGTGAAATCGGTCTGCACGGGGAAAATCTGCGCCGCACCCATTTCCGCCGCCTTTTCCACGATGAAATCGGTGCGGGCCTTCTTGATCGGGGCAAAAAGCAGCCACAGGTCAGGCGGCATAGCTTGCGACGCGGTCTGGCGCACGCAGGTCAATTCCCCGCCTTTCTTCGACGCGGCCGAAATTTCGCACAGCCACTCGCCATCGCGCCCGTTGAACGCACGCAGCCCTTCGCCCACGGCCACCCGCATCACCCCGAACAGGTAATGCGCCTGCCCCTGCTCCAGAGGAATGGTTTGCCCCTCCCCCAAGGGGTGGTCTACATGAAGGCGGATTTTCGTCTCTTTCATAGGGGAATATGATATGGGCGCGGACGGGCCAAGACCAGAGCAGATCGACGGAACCGTGTCAGATGCCTATCGCGGCAACTGGGTGGACAGGCTGGCACCTGCCGCCACGCGCCCCTACCTGCGCCTGTCACGGGCGGACCGGCCGATCGGCACATGGCTGCTGCTGTTGCCCTGCTGGTGGGGTCTGGCGCTTGCCATCCTGTGGGACGGGCAGCCGCGCCTGTCCGATCTATGGATCGCGTTGGGTTGTGCGCTTGGCGCGTGGCTGATGCGCGGCGCAGGCTGCACATGGAACGACATCACCGACCGCGAATTCGATGCCGCGGTCGAGCGGACAAAATCGCGCCCCATCCCCTCGGGCCAGGTCAGCGCCAAACAGGCCGCCGCATGGATGGTGGTGCAGGCGCTGATCGCCCTTTGCATCCTGCTGACCTTTAGCGGCGCGGCCATTGCACTGGGCGTGCTGTCGCTGCTGCCCGTCGCGGTTTATCCCTTTGCCAAGCGGTTCACATGGTGGCCGCAAGTGTTCTTGGGGCTGGCGTTCAACTGGGGGGCGCTGCTTGCCTTTGCCGCCCATTCCGGCACGCTCCACCCCGCCGCCATCGTGCTGTATCTGGGGGGCATCGCATGGACCCTGTTCTACGACACGATCTATGCCCATCAGGACAAGGAAGACGACGCGCTGATCGGGGTGAAATCCACCGCGCGCCTGTTTGGCACGGACACCGCGAAATGGCTGAAATGGTTCCTGATGGCGACCGTCGCCCTGCTGGCGCTGGCCGTGGGGCTGGCGATGCTGGATCGCACCGGCAACCAGATCGCGCTGGTACTGGCGCTGTGCGGCCCTTGGGCGATGGGCTGGCACCTGCAATGGCAGCTTCGCATGCTGGATATCGACGACAACGACCGCTGCCTGATGCTGTTCCGCGCGAACCGCGATGCGGGGCTGCTGCCGCTGCCCTTCCTGGTTCTGGCCATCTTTCTGTAAATCCCGAAACGGTTAACCCCGCTGAATGACGCCGAAATCCGCCCATCGGGCGCGGCTGTGATTGCAACGCGGAGGGCAGCGGCCTAAAGACATACAACGCAGTTATAAATTCCGGATCTCATGCGCCTTTCCTCAGTTGCCGTCATCGCCGCCTCTTTCGCCCTTGCCGGGGGCGCATCACTTCTTGGGGCGCGTTTTTCCGTCGGCGTGATCGAGGCGAATTCAGAATATTCCGTGCGCCAGGCGCTGGATATGGCCTCTCTCACCTGGGCCGAGGTTCACGCCGATGGCTTGCAGGTCTTTGTTTCGGGCACCGCCCCGACCGAGGCGCTGCGCTTTCAGGCATTGACCACCGCGGGCACCATCGTCGATGCCAGCCGGGTGATCGACCAGATGCAGATGCAGGCGACCGAAGATATGATCGCGCCGAATTTCTCGATCGAGATTTTGCGCAATGGTTCCGGGATTTCGCTGATCGGCCTGATCCCCGCCGCTACAGACCGCGAAGACTTGGCCGAACAACTGGCGGAAATTGCGGGCAAGAAAAATGTCGCGGACCTATTGGAAAGCGCCGACTACCCCGTGGCTGACAGCTGGGACCTTGCACTGGCTTACGCGATGCGGGCGCTCAAGTCGCTGCCGCGGTCGAAAATCTCGGTTGATGCGGACAGCGTCGCCGTCACGGCGATATCGGACAGCCCCGAAGAAAAGCGCGCGCTGGAAGAACGGTTGCGCAGCCAGCAGCCCCCCGGCGTTTCCGTGACACTGGATATTTCCGCGCCGCGCCCCGTCATCACGCCCTTTACCCTGCGGCTTGTGATGGATGATCAGGGCACGCGGTTCGATGCCTGCTCGGCTGACACCGACGCCGCCCGCAAGTCGATCCTCAGCGCGGCCCGCGCCGCCGGCCTTGAAGGCAACGCCGATTGCACGCTGGGCCTTGGTGTACCCTCGCCCAACTGGGGCCAAGCGGTGGAGCGCGCCATCAAGACATTGGGCGAAATCGGTGGCGGCACGCTAACCTTTTCGGATGCCGACATTACCCTCGTTGGATCGCCCAAGACCAATCCGGCGATCTTCGACAATGCCGTGGGAGAGTTGGAAAACGCCCTGCCAGAGGTGTTTGCCCTGCATGCCACCCTGCCAGAAGCCGACGCCCAGAAAGGGCCGGTGGAATTCGTCGGGACCCTGTCGCCCGAAGGTCTGGTGCAACTGCGCGGCCGCGTGTCCGGCGAGTTGATGCGCAACGCCGCGCAATCGCTGGCGCAGGCCCGTTTCGGAGCCGAGGCGGTGCATATGTCCGCAAGGATAGACGAACAGCTGCCCGGCAGCTGGCCGATTCGCGTGCTGACCGCACTGGAGGCGCTGTCGAAACTGTCGAACGGGGCCGTGACCATGACACCTGATCTGATCACCGTGACTGGCAAGACCGGCAACCCCGATGCCTCGGCCGAGGTGGCGCGCTTTCTGGCCGACAAGCTTGGCGGGGGGGAGCGCTTCGCGATCGAGGTGGAATACCTAAAAAAGCTGGACCCGATCGCGGGCATCCCGACGCCGGAAGAATGCGAGGACGAGATCAAAGGCATCCTGAGCGCCCGCAAGATCAATTTCGAACCGGGTTCGGCCACACCGGATTCCGAAAGCCGCGGCGTGATCGACGACATCGCAGAGGTTCTGGAACGCTGCGGCGAGTTGAAGATGGAAATCGCCGGCCACACCGACAGCCAGGGCCGCGAGGAGATGAACCAGAACCTGAGCCAGAACCGTGCCAACGCGGTTCTGTCGGCGCTGCGCTCGCGTCTGGTGCCGACCGGATCGCTGTCTGCCGTGGGCTATGGCGAAACCCGCCCCATCGCGAATAACGAAACCGAAGAAGGGCGCGAGACCAACCGGCGCATAGAATTCAACCTGTTCCGCCCCGCGCCGACACAGGATGAAGGGCAGACAACCCTTGAAAGCATCGCGCAAAACGGGGATGAAGACGCCGAACAGAAAGATGCCGAACCGACGCAAGACGGCACCAAAGAAGGACAGAGCGAGTGAACCGCACGCAATTCATCATCGCAACGGCGATCATCCTTTTCGTCGCCTTCTGTCTGGGTTGGTTCGCCAACTGGCTGGTGCATCGTTTTACCCGCGTGTCACGCAGCGACGTGGGCGAGCTGGAAAAGATGAGCCAGGAGCTGCACGAAGCGGAAGAGACCCGCGATCAGGCGATCACCTATCTGCAACAGCGCGAGGCCGAGCTGACCAACCAGTTGAGCCAGACCGAGGCGGAACTGTCGGCGGCGATGGAAGGCCTGCGCGACGCGCGCCTCGAGACCGAGGAACTGCGCGCCTATATCGAGCGCCAGAATTCAGGCGGCTGATTTTTCCCTCCAAGACATGACCTGACGGAGCGCGACCCAAGGGTCGCGCGCTTTATATCTCGGGCATGGGCATAGCCCTTGCCCTCGGGCGGCACCCGTGGCCAAGGTTAGCGCATCGCCGCAGGATCAGGTCATTTTGCACGCTTGGAGCATGAGTATTTTGGGCAAAATGAAAACTGTCCGGGCGCGTCAGCCCAGCAGAATTTCCGCGACCTTGAGGGCGCGGGCCGGGGTGCCATCGACCTTGAGTTTTCGGGTCATCACCGGGTTCAGATCTCCGGCTAGCAGTTTGCGAAAGGTTGCCTCGGATGCGGCGAGGGTGACATCGGCATCTTCGTCCCCTTCGCGGGCGCCGGTTTCATCCAGCATCACCGCGCCTTCGTTTTGGACCACCAGTTTGGCGCTGCCTTGCAGGCGGCCGCGGGCGCGGTTGGTCATGAGGGCGATGACTTCGGTCAGGATCGGGCTTTGTTCGGTCACAATCTGCGGCCTTTCACGGGGTATCGGCGCAGGATTGCCCCGCACCCGTTGAAAAAGAGTAAATATCGGATGCGCGGGATCACCAGCGGTTCAGGGCGTCTTCGTCTTCGGGTTTGGCGGCAACCCATTCGGTGCCGTCGGGGCCGAATTCCTTTTTCCAGAATGGTGCGCGGGACTTAAGGTAATCCATCAGGAATTCCGCCGCGTCGAACGCGTCCTTGCGGTGGCGCGAGGCGGTGGCGACCATCATGATGCGGTCGTTCGGGGCCAGATCGCCATAGCGGTGGATGATCAGCAGATCGCCCAGATCCCAGCGTTCCATCGCCTGCTCCGCGATGCCTTGCAGCGCCTTTTCGGTCATGCCGGGGTAATGTTCGATCACCATCTTGTCCATCCCGCCGGGCAGATCGCGGGTGATGCCAGTAAATGTGACGACCGCGCCCATATCGGTTTGGCGGTCAGCGAAACAGGTAGTTTCCAGCCCAAGATCGAAGGGGGCCTCTTGCACGCGGATATCCATGTGTCAGCCCCCGGTCATGGGCGGAAAGAACGCCACTTCGCGCGCGTTTTCGATGTTGGCGTCGAAATCGGTCAGCTCCTGATCGACAGCGACGCGCAGGGCGGACAGATCGGCGAAGGCGGCAGCATAGCGTTCTTCGCGCGCGCACAGTTCCGCGACTAGGTCCGCCACGGTTTTTGCGCTGGTTTCAATGCGTTCCTTGGGGATGCCGATCCGTTCACGGACCCATGCGAAATAGAGAACGTCCATGGTTCAGTCCTTGAGATAGGGCACGGATTTACGGAAATAGTCATAGCCGGTGATCAGCGTCAGCACCGCCGCCAGCCAGAGCAACCAATGCCCGATGTGGCCGGTCCAGATCATGCCTTCCAGTTTCCAGCGCAGGCCCTGCGTGTCGGGAATACGGCCGGTGAGCATGTCATCCACCATGGCCTGATCCATCCCGTAGGAGGACATGCCAAGGTAATGTTCGAACACACCCTGGCCGAACAGCACCGCGATGGCGACCATCTGCGTCGTGGTCTTCCACTTGGCCAGTTTCGTCACCTTCAAAGTGCCCGCAGTATCGCCCAGAAATTCGCGCAGGCCCGAGACGAACACCTCGCGGAACAGGATGAAGGTGGCGGGCAGCACCAGCCATGGCGACATCGACGAATAGCCCACGATCACCATCAGCGCGATCACCACCATCGCCTTGTCCGCGATCGGATCCAGCATCGTGCCCAGCTTGGTTTGCTGGTTCCATGCGCGGGCAAGATAGCCGTCGAACCAATCGGTGACGGCGGCCAGCACGAACAGGACCAGCGCGAACCAGTCGGCATAAGGCCTTGTGAAATATAGAAACATCACCGCAACGCCCGGCGCTGCCAGCAGACGGAGAACCGTCAGGATATTGGGGATCGTCCATGTCATCGGGGTATTCCTATCCTGTCCGGGCAGCGGGGGGAAGATAGCGCTTTGGTCTGAGTTGAACGCATGGGCGGCGCGGCTGCGTTCCTGCGCTCAGCCCTTTTCATGGAAAAACGCATAGATGGTTTCGGCCATGGCATCCGAGATGCCTTCGACCGCTTTCAAATCCGGCAGGGCCGCGCGGGAAACCGCCTTGGCGCTGCCGAAATGGGCCAGCAGGGCGCGCTTGCGGGTCGCGCCCACGCCCGGCACCTCGTCCAGCGGGGTTGCCGTGGTGGCCTTGGCGCGTTTGGCGCGGTGGGTGCCAATGGCAAAGCGGTGCGCCTCGTCCCGCAGGCGCTGGATGAAATACAGCACCGGATCGTTCATGCGCAGGGCCATGGGGCGTTTGCCGGTGCGGTGGAATTCCTCTTTGCCGTGGTCGCGGTCCACGCCCTTGGCGACGCCGACCATGGGAATATCCTGCACACCATGATCGGCCATGATTTCCGCCACGGCCGAAACCTGCCCCGCGCCGCCGTCGATCAACAGCAGGTCGGGCCACATGCCCTTGCTACGGTCGGGGTCTTCCTTCAGCAGGCGTTTGAAGCGGCGGTTCAGCACCTCTTTCATCATGCCGAAATCGTCGCCGGGGGTCAGGTCGTCGCCCTTGATATTGAACTTGCGATACTGGCCTTTCATCATGCCATCGGGGCCGGCCACGATCATCGCGCCGACCGCATGGGCACCTTGGATATGCGAGTTATCGTACACCTCGATCCGCTGGGGGGGTGCATCCAGATCAAAGGCTTCGGCCACACCGGCCAACAGTTTCGCCTGCGTCGCGGTTTCGGCCATCTTCCGGGCAAGGCTTTCGCGGGCGTTGCGCGCGGCCCCTTCGACCAGTTCTGCCTTTTCACCACGCAGGGGCACGGCGATTTCCACCTTGCGGCCCAGTTTCTGGGCCAATGCTTCCTCCATCAGGTCCGTGTTTTCGATCGGGTGGGACAGCAGCAAAAGCCGCGCGGGTTCCTTGGTGTCGTAGAACTGGCCGATGAAGGCCTCCAGCACCTCGGGCGCGTCGAAATCGACGCCCACGCGGGGGTAGAAATCGCGGTTGCCCCAGTTCTGGCCCGAGCGGATGAAGAAGACCTGAACGCAGGCCTGACCGCCTTCCATATGCAGGGCGATGATGTCGGCCTCTTCCACGCCGCGCGGGTTGATGCCCTGGGCGGTCTGCACCTGGGTCAGCGCGCGGATACGGTCGCGCAGGGCGGCGGCGCGTTCGAATTCCATCGCATCGCTGGCCGCTTGCATATCCTCGGCCAGCTTGGCCTGCACCTCGGTCGAGCGGCCGGACAGGAACCGTTCGGCATCGCGCACGGTACTTGCGTATTCCTCGGCTGAAATCTTGCCCACGCAGGGGCCGGAACAGCGCCGAATCTGGTATTGCAGGCAAGGCCGCGTGCGCGTGTCGAACTGCGAATCCGCACAGTTGCGCAGCAAGAACACGCGCTGAAGCTGGCTGAGCGTCCGGTTCACCGCCCCCGCACTGGCGAAGGGGCCGTAATAGCTGCCTTTTTCCTTTTTCGCGCCCCGATGTTTCTTGATCATCGGATAGGGATGATCGGCCACAAGGATATTCGGAAACGACTTGTCGTCGCGCAGCAGCACGTTGAATTTCGGCTTCAGCTGCTTGATAAGGTTCTGTTCAAGCAGCAGCGCCTCGGTTTCTGTCCGGGTGGTCAGGAACATCATCGAGGCGGTCTCGCGGATCATCCGGGCAATCCGCCCCGAATGCCCCGAGGGGCGCGCGTAATTCGACACCCGCGCACGCAGGTTCCGCGCCTTGCCGACGTAAAGCACGCGCGCCTGCGCATCCAGCATCCGGTAGACGCCGGGGCTGCTGTCGAGCGTCTTGAGATAGCTCTGGATCAGCTTGTGGCCGGTCAGCGATTCGGGCGAATCGGCCGGCGGGTCTGTGGGATGCGATACCATGTTCATCCAGATATGATTCTTGGGCTTCGGCTGCAATGTCATGCCGGTTGGCGCAAGGGCTAAGGCATCCACCAATCCTGTGGATAAGTCTGGTGGTACATTCTGGACCCTCGGAGAAAACCCTTACTTTCTGGGCAGTTCTCTGATTTGCCTAATGTTTGTGCGGCCACACAAGCCCTTGTTTTTAATGGGATTATTTTTTTGACCATTGCAAATCATTGAAAACATTAAAGATTCAGTAACCGTTTTGTAACGATTTTGAGAGCGGTGCAAAACTTGTCGCAAGGTCAACCTGGAATGACCGCTTGCCGGCCTATTCGACGCCCAGTATATCGGGCGTTTGCCATCCCAGATGCTGCCCGCCATCAACGCAAAGCAATTGCCCCGTGATGGCCGGAGAATCGAGGAAATAGCCAAGCGCGGCGCAAATGTCCGCCTCTCCTGCGCCGCGTTTCAGCACAGTCGCCTGGCGTTGGTTCTGGAAATGCTGCTCTGACTGGCGGGCACCTTTCAGGGTCGGGCCGGGGCCGATGGCATTCACGCGGATATCTGGCGCCAGCGCCTGCGCCGCGGTCTGGGTCAGCGTCCACAGCGCGGATTTTGCCAGCGTGTAGGTCATGAATTCCGGCGTCAGCTTGCGCACCCGCTGATCGATCATGTTCAAAACCATGGCTTGCGCCACCGGTTCGCCCTCGGGGTCGGACACCGCTTTGGGGGCCTGCGCGGCAAATCCTTGCATCAGCACGAAAGGCGCGCGCAGGTTGCTGTCGAAATGCCGGTCCCAGCTGGTGCGCGTCGCGCTGTCCAGCCGGTCATGTTCAAAGATCGAGGCGTTGTTGATCAGCAGCATCAGCGGCCCGCCCAATGCATCGGTCGCGCGGTCGATCAGGCATTCGGTCTGCGCGCCGTCCAGCAGGTCGGCTTGCAAGGTGACTGCGGTCCGGCCCATTGCGCGGATCGAACCGGCGGTTTCTTCGGCCGCATCGGCAGAGCCTGCATAATGCACTGCCACGTCATAGCCGCGCTGCGCCAGATACAGCGCCATCGCGCGTCCCAGACGCTTTGCGCCGCCTGTTACCAATACCTTGCTCATCGCGCTTCTCCTTAAACTAGGACTATCACGATATATACGATGTAAAGCACCGAAAGGATCACACCCCAGGTGCGATTCAGGTCGCGCCCCCAAAAGACGAAGGGCGCAAGGATCAGCGACGCACCCAGCATCACCCACAAATCAAAGTGCAGGAATTCCGGATCGACCGGGATCGGCGCAACAAGGGACGCGATGCCGATGATGGCCAACAGGTTGAACAGGTTGGACCCAATTACATTGCCCAGCGCCACGTCCGCCTGACGGCGCAGCGCCGCCATAACCGTTGTCGCCAGTTCCGGCAGAGAGGTGCCGATGGCCACGAACGTCAGCCCGATCACCGTGTCGGACACGCCGAACCGCTGCGCGATCTCGGTGGCGCTGTCCACAAGGATGTCAGCACCCAGCGGCAGACCAACCAGCCCGAGGGCCAGGAAAACCCCGATCTTCCACCAGGGCATGTCGGGGTCCGCGCCTTCCAGGTCTTCCAGCGCGTCCTCGGCGTCATTGGCGGCGCGGCGGTGGGACAGCGCATCGCGCAGGTTGTCCCCCAGTATCAGCGCCAGAGCGGCCAGCAGGACCAGGCCCTTGATCCAGTTGAATTCGCCGGTAAAGGCCAGCGCGATGAACAGAAAGGTACCCGCGATCATCTGAAGATAGCTTTTGCGCGTCTCGCATTCTGATGTGTGCATCACCGCCAGCAGCGCAGGAATGCCCAGCACCAGCAGCACATTGGCCGTGTTCGACCCGACCACATTGCCCAGCGCGATGCCTGGTAAATCATCCAGCCCCGCCTTGATGGAAATAAGCAGCTCAGGGGCGGAGGTGCCGAAGGCCACGATGGTCAGCGACACGATCAGCGCGGGAATACCCACCCGTAGCGACAGGTTTACCGCGCCCTTCACCAGCGCATCGCCTGCCAGCAGCAGGATACCAAGGCCCAGCGCGGCCATCAGCCAAACCATTCAGTCACCCTTTCTTGACGGTCTTGCAGGGGCATGGCCCCTTGCCGATCCGCAACCGTTCGCAGCGCGGGCACCGCGCCTTTTCCAGCCGTTTCTGTCCGGGGAATTTCCATTTGCCGAACATGGACATGACGCCCATGAACAGCAGGAAAAAGAGCACCGCCTTGATCAGCATGGATCAGAGTCCGAAGCGCGCATAGGCGGCGCGCTCTTCTATGCCGGCCAGCGCATCCTGCGCCATGTTGGCCCCAAACCGCGAGAACAGCGAGCGTTTGCGCCCGAAATGCCGAAATTTCACCTTCTCGCCGTACAGCTCTTTCATCTTGTCTTCGATATGGGCCAGCCCGTCGATCAGGCCCAGCCCGGTCGCCTTCTGGCCCAGCCAGACACGCCCGTCGAACAGGTTTTCATCCGTCGTCAATTTCTTGCCGCGACGGGTCTGAACCCAATCCTTGAACCCGACATGCATGTCTTCAAGGATGGTTTTCAGTCGTTCCACGTCTTCGGGCTGTTCGGGGCGGAACGGGTCAAGCATGGATTTGCTTTCACCCGCCGTATAGACGCGCCGCTCCAGCCCTTGGCGCGCCAGGAAGATATGCGCGCCGAACCCGGCCGAGATCACCCCGATAGAGCCAATGATAGACCCGTAATCGGCCCAGATGTCATCGGCGGCGCAAGCCAGCCAATACCCGCCCGATGCGGCAACATCTTCGACGAAAGCGTGGACGGGGATGTTCTTTTCCTGCGCCAACCGCCGGATGCGCGCGCCGATCAGTGCCGATTGCACCGGGCTGCCACCGGGGGAATTGATGACCAGCGCCACCGCTGCCGGCTTGCGCTTGAAGGCGCGTTCCAGCACGGGGCGCAGCGCCTCGTCCGACAGGGGCGCGCGCGGACCCGCGCCGATCGCGCCCTGCAAGCGCACGACGGATACGGTCGGGTTGGATTTCAGGAAAGGAACATAGCGTTTCATAGGGGCCGATGTAGCCCCGCACCCCGCCGCAAACAAGGCAGTCGGGCTGCATTCGCCACCACGTCGCGCATTATTTGCCCGCGTGGCGGCGAAAACGTCACGACCGCAGGCGCCAGCCAGTGCGGAAAATCCACCACACCGCCGCGATGCACAGCCCCATGAACCCGGCAATCGCCAGCAGGCTTAGCCCGATAGGCACATCCGCCGTGCCGAAAAAGGACCAGCGGAAGCCTGAAATCAGGTAGACCACGGGATTGAACAGAGTGATTTTCTGCCAGATCGGCGGCAGCATCGAGATCGAGTAGAAAGAGCCGCCAAGAAACACCAGCGGCGTGACCACAAGCAGCGGGATCAGCTGCAACTGTTCGAAATTCTTGGCCCAGATGCCGATGATGAACCCGAACAGCGCAAAGCTGATACAGGTCAGCAGCAGGAATGCCACCATGGCCAGCGGGTGCTGGATATGGATATCCACGAACAGCGACGCCGTACCCAGTATCACCACCCCGATGAACAGCGCCTTGGTCGCCGCCGCCCCCACGTATCCCGCGACGATTTCAAGGAAATTGACCGGGGCGGACAGCAGCTCGAACACGGTCCCGATGAATTTCGGGAAATAGATCCCGAAAGAGGCATTGGACAGCGCCTGCGTGATGACGCTGAGCATGATCAGCCCCGGCACGATGAACGCGCCATAGCTGACCCCCTCGACCTGGTCGATGCGCGAACCGATGGCCGTGCCGAACACGACAAAGTAAAGCGAGGTAGAAATGACAGGAGAGATGAAGGATTGCGCCAGAGTTCGGAAAAACCGCGACATTTCATACATATAGATGGCCTTGACCGCGCGCAGGTTCATGCCGCGTCCTCCTTTTGCGCGTCAGCGACAAGGCCGACAAAAATTTCTTCAAGCGAGGACTGGCGCGTTTGCAGATCGCGCAGCACGATCCCTTCGGATTGAAGCCCGTTCAGCAAGGCGGTGATGCCGGTGCGTTCGGCGCGGGTATCATAGCGGTAAATCAGCACTTCGCCGTCATCGGCCAGTTCCAGGTCATAATCCGACAGCGCATCGGGGATCGCAGCCAAAGGCATATGCAATTCGATCCGCAATTCCTTTTGGCCCATTCGGGCCATCAGTGCGCCGGTTTCCTCGACCAGTTGCAACTGGCCCGCGTCGATCACGCCAATCCGGTCTGCAATCGCCTCTGCCTCTTCGATGTAATGGGTGGTCAGGATGATGGTGACGCCGTCGCGGCGTAATTCCTCGACCACCTCCCACATGCCGCGGCGCAATTCCACGTCCACGCCCGCCGTGGGTTCGTCCAGAAACAGCACACGCGGTTTATGGATCAGCGCCTTGGCAATCATCACACGGCGTTTCATTCCGCCAGACAATTCGCGGGTGCGGGCATCGCGTTTGTCCCACAGCGACAGCTTGCGCAGCACGTCTTCGATCGCGGCATCGTCGCGCTTCATCCCCCAAAGCCCCTGCGACAACCGCACGGTATCCTTCACCTTCTCAAACGGCTCAAGCGAGATTTCCTGCGGCACCAGCCCGATCAGTTCCCGCGCCTTGCGATAACCTGTCACGATATCGGCACCGCCCACGGTGACGCTGCCCGAGGTGGGCGTGACCAACCCGCAAATGGTTGAAATCAGGGTAGTCTTGCCCGCGCCATTGGGGCCAAGCAGGGCCAGAATCTCGCCCTCCTCAATGGTCAGATCAACCCCTTTAAGGGCCTGAAACCCGCCCTCGTAGGTTTTCCGCAAATCGCGTATTTCGACAACGGCGGCCATCGTGCCCTCCTGCTTGCTGCGAAAGGCAACCTAGTTCACCCGCAGCACAAGGAAAAGGAAAACGGGCGCAGCCCTCCCCCTGCGCAATTGCAAATAAGTCACCACCGCAATCGCTTTAGACTTCGGGGCGATTGCATTTAATTGCTGCACATGCATAATCCCGCTAAATTAAAGAGGGAGAGGGCCATATTCATTACGTGGCCCAAGGTGACGAATAGATGAATACGCGCCTGAAGACCTTTGTAAAGCGCCGCATGCAATCCATCACAGCAAGCGATCTGAACCCGGTCATCGTGGCAAGTATGGGACGCGCCGGATCGACGCTGATCTACGACGCGCTGAACAAGGGCATGGGCATGGCCCGCTTCGGCGAGGAAACATATCGCAACGGACGCTTTGTCCGCGACGTGGCATGGACGCTGTCCAAGGCGCGTTTCCGAAATGGCGTAGTCTACAAGACCCACGATTTTCCACATGACCTGACCGCCGCGCAGAACGTCCGCGTGGTGTTTACCTTTGGTATTCCCAGTGACGCGGCGCGGTCGGTTCTGGGTTGCAACACGAAATATGGTCGCGCCTGGATCGAGGAACATTTTGAACATCTGCGCGCCAATGGCACCTTTGACCAGATCTGCGACCGCGATGTTCTGCGCTTTGGTGATCAGCTGGACAGCTGGACTGCCCTGAAAAGCATCCCTGTTCTGGGCCTGAAATACGAAAGCCTGTGGCAGTCGGGCGCGCAGCAGGCGTTGTCGCGTTTCGTGGGTTTTCCCGTAACTCTGCCCGAACGCAAAAACCGTGAAAGCGCGGCAATGGATCTGGGTGAGGCTGGTGAAAAGCTAATGAAAACCTATGCCAACCTGGATGCCCGCGTTGCGGCGATGCCAGACATTATTGCAAACGACAAGGCCCGCGCCTTGATCGACGCGGACTGAGCGGGAATGCAAAAGATGTCGCAGGCGCGAATGCTCACAAGAATACAAGAGCACTTGAAAGGCGTGGCGGTCGCTTCGATCTTTGTGTTGATGGCCCGGCTTGTGGCTGTGGCCGCGGGCTTTTTGACCACCATCCTTGTCGCCCGCTGGTTTGGCAAAGAGGCGTTGGGCTTTGTCACACTACTCACATCCTTTTCGGCTGTGTTCGCAATGGTGGCCTGCCTTGGCCTTGGCACTTTTCTGATGAAAGAAATCTCGGCCGCGTCTGACACACACGGGCCAGGATACACACGCGGTCTTTATGTCAGGGCGTTGCTGATCGTGTTGGTTACAGCGACTGTGTTGCTCGTACTGGTTTTGCCGCTGTTCAACGGCAGGGCACCTGATTTCGCCCGTGCCGCTCCCTTGCCCGTACTGGTCCTGGCCGCAGCGGCCATGGTGGGGCACACAGTATTCCAACTGAACAGCCAGACGATCCGCGGCTTGCAGCATATCCTGCCCTTTGCCGTGTCATTGGCCGCACCGCCCCTTACCCTGTTTTCAATTGTCTTGATTGCCGGGCTTTCGGTTGACGAAACGGACCCTGTTCTGCCCAGTTATGCCTATATGGCCGCCTACGTTATATCCGCCACGGTTGCGCTTCCCTATATCTTTTCCGCGATTGCCAAACTCCCCGCGCAAAGCCGCGACAGCGCCCATGACGTTCTCCGCGCCAAAACGATGTTGAACGGCGCATGGCCGTTTTTCCTGTCGTCGGTCGCTGCGCTTCTTATCACCGATGGCAACCTGATCCTTGCCAGTTATTTCATCCCGACGGCGGAACTTGGGCTGTATTCGGTGGCTGTGAAAATCTCTTTCCTGGCGGGTTTTGCGCTGACTTCAGTGAACATGGTGGTCGGGCCGCGTTTTTCGAAGCTTAGCAAGAATGGCAGCAGCGCCGAGCTGATAGATTTCGCCAAATCCTCGACTGCGCTTGTGTTCTGGGCGACCGCGCCAATCCTTCTGGGCCTTGTCGTACTGGGCAAATGGTTGATCATCACCTTCTTCGGGCCGGACTACCTGCCTGTTGTCCCGGTCCTGATGATCCTGATCGCGGGCCAGTTCATAAACGCGCTTACGGGCATTTCCGATGCCTTCCTCAACATGACGGGCGGACACCGCATACTGGTCATCATTGTCTGGACTGCCGTTGGCGTGAACGTGCTGTTGTCTGTCCTGTTGGTGCCCCGCTTCGGCATCACTGGGTCCGGAATTGCGCTGGCCAGCAGCATCGCAATCTGGAACCTTACGGCGCTGGTCACGATCCGCCGGCGCACTGGCGTCTGGCTGTATTACAGCCCGTTCGCGGCGCGCAAAGGGCGGCAGGCATGAAGCGGCTAAACCTGCCCAATGCGCCAAGCCAGGCAGATTACGTTGTCACCATGGCCCTGATCTGCCTGTCCGGCAACATGGTTGTTTCAGGGTCTGACCGGCGCGATGTGTTTTTCGTGCTTTTCGCAGCGGCGATGATGTTGCGCATGGCGCTGCTACGGCGCCCCCCGCCGCGCCGCCTGGTCATTCTGCTGGTGGCTTTCGCGGTTCTGTTCGCGCTGCAATCCGCGGCGTTGAATTTCTTTGCGCCTGTCACTATTGCGGGCTTCTTCATCAAGCTGATCGGCGCAGCAGGCGCGATGGCCACGATCCGGAATTTTCGTCTGGCTTTTGTGCGCTGCATGGTCTGGATCACCAAGCTGAGTTTCGTGTTCTGGGTGCCGACCGCACTGGCCAGCCTTGCCCATATTTCGATCGCCGAGGTGTTCCGCCCTCTGGCCAATATCATCGGCGTCGTTGTCACAGGCCCGAACGAGCGGCTCAACATCATTCTTTATAACTTTCAGGTTGGCGATCACGGCTATCGCAATTCTGCATTCTTCTGGGAGCCCGGCGCGTTTAACGGTTATCTGATCCTTGGTATTCTGCTGCTTGGCACCATGCGCGGTGCGATCCCGCCGAAACTGCGCAAGAGCTGGACGCTGTGGCTGGTCGCGGGCGTGCTTTCCACATTTTCAACCACCGGGTTTGTGATCCTGCCGCTTGCGCTGGTGTTGTTCATTCTGGCGCGCCCCGCCACGCAGCGCGCACTGGCCAATAACGCGATCCGGCTGGCGGCCCTGATGATCGTGCTGGTGCCCGTGTCCTTTTATGCTTGGCAGCTGGATTTCATTGGCCCCAAAATTATCGAACTGTGGACCCGCGCCGTGAATCGCGACACGGGGTGGGAACTGTCGCGCTTTGGCTCCATCATCTTTGATTGGGCCTATTTCGTGGAACGCCCCATTCTGGGCTGGGGGCAAAACACGGCCACCCAATTCGCCTTGAACCCCGAACTGGAACGCTTTGCACTGGGCAACGGGTTGTCGGGATATATCCGCCAACTGGGCCTGACCGGCATCACGCTATTCATTGTGTCGCTGTGGATCGGGCTGAAACAAATCGGCACCGGACCGATTGCGCGGGCATGGTTCATCATCGTCGTCCTGTTGCTGCTGAACGGCGAATATTTTCTGGATTACCCGCTGTTTCTGGCGCTGCATTTCCTTGCCGACCGCCGCCCGCTTGTCCGCCCCGTCTTTCGCCATTCCCTGCCGTCCTCTGAAAGGACCTTTGCATGACCAAAATTTCGGTCGTCACCGCCTGCTACAACGCCGCAGAATTCATCGAGGATACGCTGCGTTCCATCCTCAATCAGGACTATCCCGATCTGGAACTGATCGTGATCGACGGCAATTCCACGGACGGCACGCAGGCGATCATCGAAAAATACCGTGACCGCATTGCCTATTACGTGTCCGAACCCGATGGCGGCCAATACGAGGCGATCCAAAAAGGGCTGTCGCGCGCCACAGGCGATGTGATGGCATGGCTGAACGCCGATGACATTTACATGCCATGGACCCTGTCGGTGGTGGGCGAAGTGTTTGAAACCCACCCCGATGTGGACTGGATCACCGGCTTGCCCGCATTCCTGAACAAACGCGGGCAGATGACGGCCGTTTATGGCACGCCAAGCTGCTATCCCCAGAATTACATCGCCAACGGTTGGTTTTCCGGCATCTTGGGCGGTTATCTGCAACAAGAAAGCATGTTCTGGCGACGCTCCTTGTGGGACAAAACCGATGGTCTGGACCTGTCACTGCGGCTGGCAGGTGATTTCCAGCTTTGGACCCGGTTCGCCCGCCATTCCGAACTGCTGCCTGTCTCTGTTCCGCTGGCCGCGTTTCGCAAACTGCCGGGGGAACAGCGCAGCTCCGTCGGGGCCGACAAATACGAGGCCGAGGTGCAACAGGTTTGCAGCGGCCTGCCCCCCGCGCCGAAACTCTGGCAATCGCTGGCCAATCGCGGGCTGGTGGCGCGCAGCGTTTGCCGCTTGCTGATCCGCAAATCCGGCCCTGCCATCCTTTATGACGAAGCGCAGGCATCATGGCGGCGCATCAAAACCCGCCGCGCCCTGTCGCGTGTCAGCCTGTCTGACATGCGTATGTTGTTTGCCCTGCGCTAAGGATTGCCCGACATGACCGATTTCGCAAAAGACGTAAAACATGCCATCCGTATGCAACGCCGCGTGATCCGCAAACGGTTGCAGTACGCGGTGATGCGCAACGTGATCCCCCTGAATGCGACGGAACGCCAGATCACCAATACATCGGTCAGGGTAATGGCAAATTCCATCCCAAAGGCGGGCACCAACCTGCTCAGCCGACTGATGCGGCTACTGCCGGGCACGGTCGATCGCTGGACATATCATGTGGATGAAAGCCTGTCAGGGCTTGAACACCAGATCGAATGCGGTCGCCCGGGGCAGGTGATAACCGCCCATCTGCCATGGACACAGGCACTGGCCGATCAATTCAACCGGCTGGATTACCGAACCTTCCTGATGGTGCGTGACCCGCGCGATGTGGTGGTTTCGGGCGTGCATTACGTCACCAAAATGGACATGGGGCACCCCCTGCACCGCTACCTGAACAGCCTGCCCGATGACGATGCGCGCCTGCTGGCCATGATCAACCCGCCCCCTGCCGATCTGGGCATTCCCGATGTCTGGAAAAATGACAGCTTTCGCACCTTTCTGCCGTGGTTCGACGAACCCGCCTGCATGGTGATCCGGTTCGAGGATCTGGTCGGCGCACAAGGCGGTGGCAGCGACGAAGCACAGCAGCAATGTATCCGCAACGTGGCAAAACACATGCGCATGGATCTGTCCGACGATCAGCTGGATACCATCACCAAGGCCTTGTTCGGCAACAAATCCCGCACCTTTCGCAAGGGTCAAATCGGCGATTGGCCGAACCATTTCAATGACGCGCACAAGGCGGCATACAAAAAACAGGCTGGCGACGTTTTGATCAAAATGGGCTATGAAACCGGGTTGGATTGGTAGGTCGCGTATTCCGCCATGCGAAAACTAGAGCTTCAATATCGCTGGTTAACCTTACCAAGCTTTGCCCTGCGGAAGCCGCCCCACACCTAACAGCCTTCTTTTTTTGCAAACCTGCAAAAACTCTTAAAAAATAGGCAGAAGTCCCGCGCGACAGGTTGTTTTTTTGGGGCAACCAGATAATAAACCTTCGAATTGCTTATTATGGTCAGCTATTAGCCAGTCATTTTTTCCGTGCTCCGCGTTTATGTAACAGGAATATTTATAAATGACCCGAAACATATTGGGCTACTCGGCATACGCGAAATCGCTGACCGACTGCGCCAATGAAATGGTGGCCGCCTCTGCCGACGGCGCGCGCACATGCAAAGCCATGGCCTGTTTGAACCCCCATTCCTATGTGGTTGCACGCACGGATCAGCCGTTTTCGACGGCGCTTCATACGATGGATTGGCTGATCCCCGATGGCACGGGCGTGGTAAAAGCCGCCAAATGGCTGGGCAAGCCATTGAACGGGCGCGTCACAGGGCCGGACGTGTTTGAACAAACCCTGCGCATCCAGAATGCCAATGGCGGGTCCGTGTTTTTCCTTGGTGCGTCCGAAGAAACCTTGACGAAAATCCGCGAGCGTCTGGCACGCGAGTTTCCGAACATCACCTTGGCCGGCACTTATTCGCCCCCCTACAAGCCCGAATTTTCGGACGCGGACAACACAGCAATGATTGCCGCCGTGAATGCCGCCTCCCCCGATCTTCTCTGGGTCGGGATGACGGCACCCAAGCAGGAAAAATGGATCGCACAGCACCGCGACGACCTGAACGTCGGCGCAGCCGGGGCCATTGGCGCAGCGTTTGATTTCTTTGCCGGAACCGTCAAACGCTCGCACCCGATATTCCGCAAGACGGGGCTGGAATGGTTGCCCCGGCTGCTGCAACAACCGCGCCGTCTATGGCGGCGCATGTTCGTCTCGGCCCCGCTGTTTCTTGCCGATGTTGCGCGTGAAAAAATGAAGCCCGGAACCATCGTGGCCACACCCAAAAATTGAATTGTTACCGATCGGAGACTACGTCGTGAAAAAAGCATTGATCACCGGGATCACGGGCCAGGATGGGTCGTACCTTGCCGAATTCCTGCTGAAAAAAGGATACGAGGTGCATGGCATCAAGCGCCGCGCGTCGCTGTTCAACACCCAGCGGATCGACCACATCTACCAAGACCCGCACGAGCCGAACCCCCAGCTGAAACTGCATTACGGCGATCTGACCGACACGTCGAACCTGACCCGAATCCTGCGCGAGGTTGAACCGGACGAGGTGTATAATCTTGGCGCGCAATCCCACGTCGCCGTGTCGTTCGAAGCGCCGGAATACACCGCCGATGTGGATGCCATGGGCACCCTGCGCATCCTCGAAGCGATCCGTTTCCTGGGGCTGGAAAAGAAGACGCGGTTCTATCAGGCGTCGACCTCGGAACTGTATGGCCTTGTGCAGGAAATCCCGCAAAAGGAAACCACGCCATTCCACCCCCGTTCGCCCTATGCCGTGGCCAAGATGTATGCCTACTGGATCGCCGTGAACTACCGCGAGGCCTATGGCATGTATGCTTGCAACGGCATCCTGTTTAACCACGAATCCCCGCGCCGTGGCGAAACCTTTGTGACCCGCAAGATCACCCGCGGCATGGCCAATATCGCGCAAGGGCTGGAAGATTGCCTGTATATGGGCAACATCGACGCGCTGCGCGACTGGGGCCACGCCAAGGATTACGTGCGGATGCAGTGGATGATGCTGCAACAGGACGCCCCCGAGGATTTCGTGATCGCCACCGGCGTGCAATACTCGGTCCGCGAGTTCATCATCTGGACGGCGAACGAACTGGGCATCACCCTGCGGTTCGAAGGCGAAGGTCTGAATGAAAAGGCCATCGTTGAAAGCGTCGAGGGCAACAAGGCCCCCGCCGTCAAGCCCGGCGACGTTCTGGTCCAGATCGACCCGCGCTATTTCCGCCCCGCCGAGGTGGAAACCCTGCTGGGCGATCCGACCAAAGCCAAAGAGGTGCTGGGCTGGGTGCCGCAGATCACAGCGCAGGAAATGTGCGCCGAAATGGTCGCGGATGACCTGAAATCCGCCCGCCGTCACGCCCTGCTGAAAGAACACGGGCTGGATGTGCCCGTGTCCGTCGAAAACTGAGGGGCTGTGCTATGAAGATTTATGTAGCAGGCCATCGCGGCATGGTGGGCGGTGCGATCATGCGCCGCCTGGCTGCCGAAGGGGGCCACGACCTGGTCACCCGCACCCACGCGGAACTGGACCTGACCGATCAGGCCGCCGTGCGCGCATTCATGGAAGCAGAAAAGCCCGACGCGGTTATCCTTGCCGCCGCCAAGGTTGGCGGCATCATGGCGAACAACACCTACCCGGCTAATTTCATTTACGAAAACCTGATGATGGAATGCAATGTGGTACATCAGGCCTTTGCCGCCGGTGTGAAGCGGCTGCTCTTTCTTGGCTCATCCTGCATCTATCCGAAACTGGCCAACCAGCCGATGCGCGAAGACGCCTTGCTGACCGGCACTTTGGAGCCGACGAACGAGCCTTATGCCGTGGCGAAAATCGCGGGCATCAAGCTGTGCGAAAGCTACAATCGACAGCACGGGGTGGATTACCGGTCGGTCATGCCCACCAACCTTTACGGGCCGGGCGACAACTTTCACCCGGCAAACAGCCATGTCATGCCCGCCATGATCCGCCGTTTCCACGAAGCGGTGGAAAACGGCACACCAGAGGTGGTGATCTGGGGCACCGGCACGCCGATGCGCGAATTCCTGCATGTGGATGACATGGCCGAAGCGTCGCTTTTCGTGATGAACCTTGACAATGCCACTTACGAATCCGCGACCCAGCCGATGCTGTCCCATATCAACGTGGGCACCGGCACCGATGTCACCATCGCCGAACTGGCGCAGATGGTGGCATCGGTCACGGGCTTCACCGGGAAAATCAGCTATGATACCACGAAACCCGACGGCACCCCGCGCAAGCTGATGGATGTGACGCGGCTGGCCGACATGGGCTGGCGCGCGCGCATCGGGCTGGAGGACGGGATCAAGGACTCCTATCGCTGGTTCCTTGAAAACAAGGAAGACGCGCGCCTTTGACCCGATGTCCGGCCTTTTCGCAAAGGGCCGGACATATTACATACCCCGAATGAAACGCCTTTTGAATTTGCTGAAGGGCAAGGCACCAGCCGCGCCTTTGCCGCCGCCACAAGCTGACACACCCTTTTCGGTGGTCGGCGACCTGCACGGCTGCGCGGCGCTGATGGACAAGCTGCTATCCCGCCTGCCCGGCGCGGACGAAGCGCATCTGGTCTTTGTCGGCGACTATATCGACCGGGGCGATGACAGCGCGGGCGTGTTGCGCCGCCTTGCTGACCTGCGCGCCGCGCATGGCGACAGGGTGATTTGCCTGAAAGGCAATCACGAGGATATGCTGCTGAAATTCCTGGATGATCCCGAAGAACGCGGGCAGCGTTTCTTGCGTTATGGCGGGCTGCAGACTCTTGCCAGCTTCAGCATCGGTGGAGTGTCCGAGCGTAGCACAGGGATGGAACTGGTCACTGCCCGCAATCGTTTGCGCGATGCAATGGGATCCGAGCGGATCTCGCTGCTGAAAGGCCTGCAACTGCAATGGAGCAGTGGCAATATCACCGTTGTCCATGCCGCTGCCGACCCCGACCTGCCGATGGACGAACAAGACAGCCGCACCCTGATGTGGGGCCACCCTGATTTCCTTAAGCAAGCACGCAGCGATGGCACCTGGATCGCCCACGGCCACACCATCATCGACAGCGCCACCATCGCCGGAGGGCGCATTGCGGTTGATACAGGGGCCTATGCCACCGGGCGACTTTCCGCAGTTCACGCTGGCGGTAGCGATATTCGCGTAATCACAACAGACTGACGCCAAACTGTGGCAGAAATGCACGCAATCGTGGAAATCCACGGCGCGGACGGGCAAAAGGCTCTGGGCGCGAAGGCATGGCTCATGTAAGAAAAAAAAGCGTTGCGAAGGGCCGCTGCCACGATCTGGCCCACATCGCTTTGGGGGGGGGCGAAAACGGTTCATCATGCGCCATGATTGCGGCATATCCTGTGCCGTGTTCTGGCTGTTGTCGGGATGTCATTGATGCTGAAACACACGTTGCTTGCCATTTCTCTGACCGGGCTGACCGGATGCGGGGTGGCCTATGTTGCCCCTTCGATGAAGCGACAGGCCGACGATGGCAGCGTGCAGATTGTCCCGATCTCGTCCGAGACGATTTCAACCGCGAATTCCGCGCCCTATACGCCGAAATCCCTGCCCGACGCATTTCACCGCCACATCTCGATGAACGGGGGTATTCGCGGGGCCGGCGCCTTGCCGGAATCCCCCTACCTGCCGCAAACGCGCCCTTCGGCGCTGGAAACGCGCATTCCCCCCGCGGTCGATCCCGGCCCCTACCGGATCGGGGTCAGCGATGTGCTGGTGCTAGCCACGCCGCAAGGCGGATCGACCGTGGCGGAACTGTCCGGCCTTCTGGCCGCGCAAAACCGCCGCCAAGGCTATACCGTGCAAGATGATGGCTCGATCGCTGTGCCCGATGTGGGCCGCGTCCCGGTCGAGGGCAAGACCCTGAAAGAGGCCGAAACCGCCGTTTTCGAAAAGCTGCTGGACAACCAGATCGACCCATCGTTCAGCCTGGAAATTGCCGAGTTCAATTCCAAGCGGGTGACCGTAGGCGGGGCCGTGGGCAACCCCACCGTGCTGCCGATCCAGCTAAGCCCGATGATGCTGGACGAGGTGATCGCGGCGGCTGGCGGCGTGCAATTGCCCGACATCGACTATGCCACCATCCGCATCTACCGCGATGGCACGTTGTATCAGATTCCCGTCAAGGATCTGTACCAAAGCCCCAAACTGAAACGCACCCGCGTGATCGACGGCGACGTGATCTTTGTCGATACGGAATACGAGCTGAACAAGGCCGAAGGCTTCTTTCGCCAGCAGATCGAAGTGGCCGGTTTGCGCAGTTCCGTGCGCAGCCTTGCCCTGCAAGAACTGAACACCGAATTCCAGTTGCGCAATACCGCGCTGACCTCGGCGCGCGACAGCTTTACCCAAAGGCTGGAACTGGGCGCGGTGGACCGTGATTTCGTTTATGTCACCGGCGAGGTGGTGAAACAGACCCGCCTGCCTATGCCTTTCGAAGGCCCGATGAGCCTTGCCGATGCCCTGTACGAAGCGGGCGGCGTGGCGGCTGAAACCGGCAACCCGTCGCAAATTTATGTGCTGCGCAGCAACAAGGCGGGCCGGGTGACGGCCTGGCATCTGGATGCACGCAACGCGGTGAATTTCACGCTGGCCACACGGATGGAAATGCGCCCGTCGGATGTGGTGTTCGTGGAACAGCAGCCGATCACCAAATGGAACCGCGTGATCCAGCAGTTCGTGCCGTCCTTGCTGACCACGCCTGCGGCGACTGCAGCAAACTGATCCGGTAAAACCGCATGAAAAAGCCCCGCCTCGGCGGGGCTTTTTGTTGTTCCGGTCCTGACAATCAAGCGTCGTAATAGCTTTTGCCATAGGTGGAATAGGCGCCGTAGCGGTCGCCATAACCGTAGCCTTTCATCCCCTTGGGATCGACCTGCGCCAGCACCAACCCGGTCACGCGGACATTGACCATGGCCAGTTGGCGCAGCCCCTCTTTCACCTGTTGGCGCGAGGTGCTGTCCCATTTCACGTTATACAAGACCGCATCGGCATGGGTGGCGATAACACGGGCATCAGGCACCACCAGAACCGGCGGCGTATCAATAATGATCACATCATATTCCGCACGGGCCGAGGCCAGAAAGGTTTGGAATGTTTCCGAGGCAAAGACATCCGCCGCATTGGTCGAGGTCTTTTCGCCCACAAGAATATCGGCTTTCAGCCCCTCGACCTGCTGGATCGCCTCGGCGATGGTTTTGTCACCAGACAGGACTGCGATCAGACCCGTTGAATGATCCACATCGAAATAGGCATTCATGGTGCGGCGGCGAATATCGCCTTCGACCAGCAGCACTCTGCGACCCATCTGGCCAAGGTTCTGCGCCAATGCGACGGCCTGCGTGGTCTTGCCCTCCCCCGGAACCGATGACGTGGACATGATGACCTGCGGCGGCTGGTCGATATTCGACAAAAGAACGGAGGTGCGCAGATTTCGGATCGCTTCGGCGGCTGCGGATGTGGGGTTGTTTATCAGATAGCCCAATATGTGATCGCGCTTTGTCACCGGCATGGTCGGGATCTGGCCCATCACGGTGACGCCGCTGGCCTGTTCAAGCATTTCGGCGGTGCGGAACCCGCTGTGGATCATCTGGCGTACGAAAACCACGGCCATGCCCAACAATCCGCCCAGCGCCAGCGACAGCGCAAGGATCACACTGCGACGCGGTTCTGAAGGGCGGATCGGCACGACGGCAGATGACAGGACACGGCTGTCCGCCTGCTGAATACCCTGCTGCACGGTCGCCTCTTTCAGACGGTTCAGGAAGGTTTCGTATATCAGGCGGCTTGCCTCTGCCTCGCGCTGCAATTGCTGCAAAGTCACAAGGTCGGCGGACTGGTTTTGAACATCCGCTTCCAGCTTGATCAAAGATGAACGCAGCGCGGTCAACTGTGCCTCGGTCCGGCGCTGTTCGGTGCGCAATTCGCCGGTAACACGGGCGAACCGGGCACGGATCGCCTGAACGTCAGTGCCGGACATCCGCGCCAACGCCGGATCGTCCGACAGGGCAAGCATCGCATCCACATCACCGGAATCAATTGCGGCAACATAGGTGGCAAGCAGGCTTGCCTGCTCGATAGACTGTTCCTCGGCGGCCGAAATCCGGTCGCGCAAATCCTTGAGCTGACGGTTCAGCAGAACAAGCGTCTCGGGGCTGACCAATTCTGTTTCGCCCACGAATTTCTTGACCTCGGCATCCGCGGTTTCCAGCGTCTGCTTCAGTTCGGCCACACGTTCGCCCAGCCAATCGGTCGCCTTGACGGTCGCCTCGCGCTTCACCGTAATCTGGTCTTCGATATACAGTTCGGCCAATGTGTTTGCCAAAAGCGCCGATTTCCTGGGGCTTTCAGTGGTGGCGGTGATGGTGAAAACATAGCTGTCTTGCATATTTTTCACGCTGACCGCTTCCAAAACCGCACCGACTGTTGAATCAAGCTGGCGCTGCGCCTCGTCTAGGGCCGGACCTTTGCTCGGGCCAAGGATTGCCTCTTTGATCGCGCCAAGCAATGCACCGGGCGAGAAAGAGGAGCCTTCGCGAAGGGCCGTGTTAAATTCAGGGTCGTCGGTGAGGTTCAGATGCTCGACCAGCTTTTGCGCCAACCGGCGTGACCGCATAACCAGCACCTCGGTATTGACCGTAGCCTGATCGGCAGAAAGGCCGGAAATGATACTGTCTAGATCGACCAGCTGTTCCTGCCGGTTTTCCAGCATGACATCGGCGCTGGAGGTATATTTCGATACTGCGACACCATAGGCAAAATAGACCCCCAACACCAACCCAAGCACTGCGAAACCGATGATCAGGAATTTCCCACGCCAAAAGGTGCGAACAAGTTCGACCAAATCGATTTCCGATTCGTCATCAATGGGTTGAGCCTGATCTGACACATAGGGATGAATCCGCGCACGGGGCCGATACACCGGGGTCGGCTTAAATTCATCGTCGTTATTCATAGTCTTGCCTGTCTTTTCTTCAAAAGCTACCTGAAAAAAGGTGCCCGATCAATTTTCCCGGTGCCCAAGTTATACTTAGCCCTCTGGCTGGGCGAACCGAAGGGCGTACTTTTTAATATGAACCAGAGGTCTAGCTGTTTAGTCCCGGCATCTGGTGGATCGGGTTCAGGATGAATCGATCCGGCTCAGAAGTCCAGATCTTACAGATGTATTCATAGGGCGTGAGCCC
>Ga0209121_10001004_pt1 | contig 29599 bp, 22 predicted proteins | sample Cruoilmetagenom3_FD_187292 | JGI IMG/M metagenome (GOLD analysis project Ga0209121, IMG submission 187292) | Oil polluted marine microbial communities from Coal Oil Point, Santa Barbara, California, USA - Sample 3 (SPAdes) (version 2) | ecosystem: Environmental > Aquatic > Marine > Oil seeps ...
GAGACAAACCCCTTATCTTCCGGCTTATCGGTTCAGACATGTATCATCACATGCGCATCAGCGATGAAAACATAAAGATTGACAGGGGTATTGCGCTACACAAACTTATACGCTTTATCACTCTGGTTACGGCTGGCAACGGCTATCTCAATTTTATTGGCAACGAATTTGGACATCCCGAATGGGTGGATTTTCCCCGCGAAGGTAATGCGTGGTCTTACCACTATGCGCGACGCCAGTGGCATCTTGTGGACAATCCTGATTTAAAGTATCGCTTTCTTGCCCGCTTTGACCGGGACATGATTGCGCTCGCCAAACGTTTTCGGATTCTGGAGTCTTCAGAAATCCGGCTTTTGTACGAGCATTCAGACGATAAGGTATTTGTTTTTCAACGGGCCGGTCTTTTATTCGTGTTCAATTTTCACCACGCGCGCTCCCACGTTGACTATCGTTTCGAGGTACCACCTGGAAAATACCGGATTATTCTTGACAGCGATGCTCCGGAATACGGTGGTCACGGCCGGTTACACCCGGATCAGCATCATATGACCCTTCTTGATACCTCAGGGGGCGGGAAACAGCATTTACTCAGCCTCTATCTTCCCACCCGCACGGCTCTGGTCCTGCAGCCTTAGGGGAAACCACTCAATTTAAACCCATCTCAAAATACTGTATTTCTCATCAGAAAATAAGGTGTTCACCCTATTTATTTATTTGTCTTAATAAGTTAGAAATCAAGCAACTTAGTGTTTTTCTTTGATCAGTCGTATTCATTTTATCGAAGGATAGAAGAACACTACATAAAAAGGAGAAGGCAGGCTATGTCAGAAGGTAAAGTAAAATGGTTCAATGATAAAAAAGGCTACGGATTCATTGAAAGGGATGATGGGGACGACATTTTCGTTCATTACAGCGCTATTCAGGAAAGTGGTTTCAAGACTTTACAGGAAGGTCAGCGAGTAATCTTCGATATTGAGACTGGCGAGAAAGGCCTGGCAGCAACAAACGTGAAAGTCACGCAATCAGTTATGTAAAAAAAGAAATAAAAGGAGGTTATTATGATTATCAAAAAACAATACCTTAAAAGCAGACCTGTATGCAAGGTCACTTTTGGATTGACCGGGGAAGTGGCTGAATCTACCGTTACAGCCCACATTGTTGGTGAATTTAACGATTGGGATATCAAAGCTACCCCTATGAAAAAACTGAAAAATGGCGCATTTACTGTAACCATTGATCTTGACCAGGGGAGAGAATATCAGTTTCGCTATCTGATCGATGAGACACAGTGGGAAAATGCCTTGAATGCTGACAGATATGCGCCAACCCCTTATGGGGACGGTTACAATTCGGTAATTGTTCTTTAAACATATACAAAACTTAAAAGTAGGCACAAAGCACATCTATATGAGGTTGTCCGAGAACGCGACAAAGCTGTCATTACGAGCGGAGCGAGAAATCTTATTGTATTGAAAATATGTCGGTTTTAGATTTCTCCCTTTAGTCGAAATGACATAAAGACCTATTCTCTGACAGCTTCCTGGATAAATTTTTATTCCGATGAACTTACAAAGACTTGAATTCTTTAAGAAACTCATCACAGATGAGTTAGCGGAATACATCAACGACACAAAATCTAAGGAAAAATTATCTGAGCCTGTAGATCAGCCTGTTGATATTATTGACCGGGCAACCGTTGAAATTGAAAGGAGACGGCACTTCACTTTCAAGGTAAGATGTGATGCCCGGGTCAGGGAATTGAAAGATACCCTCGCCCGCATCGAGAATGGAACCTATGGGATCTGCTTAGATTGCAAGGAGGAGATCCCGGAAAAACGCCTCATGGCAAGGCCCACTACAAGATTCTGTATTGCTTGTCAGGAAACAAGAGAAAAACGCCAAAGACCGAGAGAAATGTGGAGTCGAATAAGGGTCGCATTTTGAAATGCTATTGACAGAACCTAAATTAACATTGACACATAGCAAGAGCACTTATACTATGCACAATAAGGAGGGGAACAAATATTAAAAGGAATTAGGATGCCTTTACTCACCCTGTATTTTCAATTGCATCAGCCATTCAGGCTTCATCCAGACAGAGAAAAGTTTCTCTGGGATGAGAACAACAAAGAAATATTTTTGAAGGTTGCCGAAAAATGTTATCTACCCGCGATCGATATGTTCAGTGGACTCATAGCCGAAAAACCTGGTTTCAAAATTACACTCAGCATGTCCGGAACATTTTTAGAGCAGGCCGAACTTTATAAACCCGAAGTAATAGAAGCCTTGCAAAAACTATTGCACGCCGGGAAAAAGAGAAATCAAGTCGAGTTTCTTGATGAAACTTACTATCATTCCCTTGCCAGTCTTTTCGCTGATCCCCCAAAACAGGTGTTTCGAGATCAGGTCTCTCTCCACAGAGATAAAATAAGGACGCTCTTTGGAATTATGCCCACATCCTTCAGAAATACAGAGCTTATGTACAATAATAACATTGCTGATGTCGTTGCCGACATGGGTTATCTATCCATACTCTGCGAGAAGAGAGATGATATGTTTATTCAGGGTGATTCTCCGATTTCACCAAACGCCATCTTCCGGGCAAAAGAAAGTAATCTCATAGTAATTCCCAGAAACAAAGAATTAAGTGATGACATTGCCTTCCGATTTCCTCATAAGTCTGTTTCTCCCGAGCAATATGCAACATACATTGCCAGGATAGATGGCGAAGCCGTTCTGCTTGGTTACGACTTTGAGCATATCGGAGAACACATCCGGGAAGATAAGGGTATCTTTGATTTTTGGAGAGGACTGCCAGATGCCTTAGAAGGACATCCCAATATCGCCTTAGCCAACCCGACAGAAATTGCAGAACAGTTTAAGAACATAGATTGTCCGACAGTAGACATTCGCCGATTGGCAACTTCTTCCCGGGCTGATGCCAGTAAAGATACCTTTAGGTGGCTTGGAACTCTGACACAATACGAGCTGTTTAAAGAGATAGAAAGATTGGAGACAGATGCCAAAAAGGCTGGAGGAGCTCTATTAACAAAATGGAGGCACCTAACCACCTCCGATAATGTCTATTTTCTCCATGAGAGAACAGAGGAAGATCACGCGGTTCATTCCTATTTTAATCCCTATGGAGGTTCTATAGCACAGGCCACCCTTATCCTTACGCGTAAGATTGACGATCTTGAATCAGCCCTTAAAAGATTTGAGATCTTAAAGAAGAGTGAGAGAACGGCGGTTCTTATCATAAGCCCTGAGACCGGAAGGTTACCGGAAGATATGGGGGTCCTTGCAAGATACATATCAGGTAAGAGCGGCGGACAGGGGGAAGTGGTTTCTGCATTGTGTGAAGGACTCGTTGACAGGGGCATTGATGTTTATCTTGCAACCTTGAATCTGAAGAAAAGATTTCAAAGAGAAAGCCGTATTGATGAGGGTAAGTGGCGAGAAATAAGATACAAAATTGATCCTGACAGAATACATCTGGTCAGTTCCGCCATTTTCGCAGATCTCCCCAGTGCCTATTCCGGAAATCCCATACTAACGGCTGCAGAATTTCAAAAGGAAATAACAAATAACATTATAAAAACAGTCCGGGCTAAAAGTGGGGGAAGACTGATTTTGCACAGCCATGACTGGATGGCCGGTGGAGCAATTACTGCTTATGCCAAATCGAGAGGTCTTCCGATTTTACATACCGTTCACAATGTCTTTTCAGGACATATTCCGCTTGAAATGCTTTTTGGAATTAACCTGAATCAACTGTCAGACTATATTTTCTTTTCCACAGAACACGGGGGAAAATGTATCGATTGTCAGGCTACCGCTATTAAGAACTCTACATTTATCAATTTTGTCGGGCAAAAATTTCTAAAAGAAATCGTGGATGATTATTTCGTAGACAGACACATTGTTCCGCTGAGTGTCAGGCAGGAGGTTAAGGAAAAGTATTACCATGGTTCTGCACTGGCCATCATAAATGCTCCTGCTACCAACATGTACCCGGAGAATTGTGATTATCTCGTCAGGAAGTATGGTCCAGATGATGATGTAATTGCTGCAAAAAGAGAAAACCTTGTAGAATTTCAGAAGAGGACGGGTCTCACTGTTAATCGTGAAGCGATACTTCTCTACTGGCCGTCAAGACTGGATCCCTTACAAAAAGGAGTTGATCTGTTTGAAGATATTGCCCTGAAATTTGTTATAGAACATGGAGATGTGCAAATCGCAATTGTATCTGATGGTGTAGGAAGCGACCGGACACATGAGGAAATGTTCGGAAGAATCGCATGGGCCTCAGGTGGGAAAATAGCCTATCATCACTTCAGTGAAGAAATGTCCATGCTTGGTTTTGCGGCTGCAAGTGACGTATTTGGTGCCTCTCTTTATGAACCATGTGGTCAGATAGACCAGGTTGGAAACCTGTTCGGGGCAACAGCCACAAATCGTGACACGGGTGGATATCACGACAAAATAAGAGAATTGAGATTAAAAATCGATGGGGCCCCTCAGAATGTGGGAAATGGATTTCTATTCCGGGACTATAATTCCAGTGGATTGTGGTTTGGATTAGAAAAAAGTGTACAGTTCCACAGAAAGCCCATAAAGATAAAACAACCCCAAATCAAGAGGATCATGAGAGAAGTAAGACAGCGGCACGATTTGAGAAATATGATTGCCGAGTACATAAGGGTATACGAAAGGCTCAATGGAGGCAAACCACTCACTTAGATTTCTCCCTTTTCTATTTCACTAAAAAACAAAAGGAATAAACATGGTTGATCAAAATATGTATGAAAAGATTGTACTTTGTGCAGATGTGGAAAGCAAAAAAAACAAGTTCGAAATCCCTCGAATGGAAATCACCTAATGTCCGCATGGTAGCTTTGAAGAGATTTGACGTCGCTGTGTCCCCGATGAAAAGCCTCAATACCCCGGATGGTAGCAGTAGATGCAGCTATCGTGGTGATGTAAGGAATTTTATATTTGATTGCCGTTTTCCGGATGTAAGAATCGTCGTATTTCCCCAGCTTTCCAACAGGTGTATTTATCACCAGTTGGATTTCCCCATTCTTAATGGCATCTACGATGTTGGGACGGCCTTCGTGCATCTTGTAGATGGATTCGGAGTGAATTCCATTTTCAGATAAAAACTGATGTGTTCCCTGGGTTGCCATGATCTTAAAACCAAGGTTTTCAAAACGCCTAATAACCTCAAGGGCCGCTGGTTTTTCTCGATCCGTGACAGTTATGAGAATAGTTCCTTCAGTGGGAAGTTGTTGCTGGGCTCCCTGTTGGGATTTGTAGAATGCGAGTCCGAAAGAGTTGGCCATTCCCAGGACTTCTCCCGTTGACCGCATTTCAGGACCCAGAACCGGATCTACTTCAGGAAACATGTTAAATGGGAAAACCGCTTCTTTTACCCCATAGTGGGGAATGGATTTCGGTTTTAGATTTACGTCAGAGATTTTTTTGCCCAGCATGATCTGGGTCGCTATGCGTGCCATAGAAATACCACAGACCTTGGACACTAAAGGCACCGTCCTGGAGGCTCGCGGGTTGGCCTCAAGTATGTAAACCGTATCATCATAAATAGCGTACTGGATATTCATAAGCCCCACGACATCGAGTTCTACCGCAATCTTTCTTGTGTATTCATAAATGGTTTTCAGGTGTTTCTTGGAGATGCTGATCGGTGGAATTGCGCAGGCCGAGTCTCCAGAGTGAATACCGGCAAGTTCGATGTGTTCCATTACAGCGGGAACGAAGGCGCCGGTGCCGTCGGCAATGGCATCTGCTTCGGCCTCAATGGCATCTTCCAGAAACTTATCGATGAGAATCGGACGGTCCGGGGTTACCCCTGTGGCAGCGGTTACATAGTGTTCGAGCATCTCCTCATCATGGACCACCTCCATGCCACGCCCCCCAAGAACGTAGGACGGTCTGACCATAAGCGGATAACCGATCCTCTTGGCCACCTCAAGAGCTTCCGGGAGTGTGCTTGCCATACCTGACTCAGGCATGGGGATGACCAGCTTTTTCATCATCCGTCGGAACCGATCTCGGTCCTCGGCAAGATCAATGGCTTCAGGGGAAGTGCCGAGGATTTTTACGCCTGCCTTGGACAGTTCGTTGGCAATGTTTAGAGGCGTTTGCCCACCGAACTGCACGATGACACCTTCAGGCTTTTCCTTTTCATATATGGAAAGGACATCTTCCACGGTAAGGGGTTCAAAATACAATTTATCCGAGGTATCGTAGTCCGTCGATACAGTCTCAGGATTGCAGTTAACCATAATGGATTCAAATCCTTCATTCCGGAGAGTGAAAGCAGCATGCACGCAGCAGTAATCAAACTCGATACCCTGGCCGATACGGTTTGGTCCGCCACCAAGCACCATAATCTTTCTCCTGTCACTGCTGGGAACTTTGTCGGGTGCATTATAAGTAGAATAATAATAGGCCGCATTTTCTACTCCACTCACCGGTACAGACCCCCAACTCTCGACGACTCCCAATGCCTTACGGCGTTCACGGATTTCCGTCTCGGGAATTCCTAAGAGCTGGGAAAGATACCGATCCGCAAATCCGTCCTTCTTGGCCTGTATCATCAAATCATCGGGTAAGGTTTTATTCTTGTATTGAAGAATCTTTTCTTCCAACTGTACGAGTTCATTCATCTGTTCAATAAACCAGGGCTTGATGTAAGTCTGTTCGTAGAGTTCCTCCACAGTTGCCCCCTTCCGGAGGGCCTCGTACATGATAAATTGACGATCACTGGACGGCTCGTTTAGAAGTTCCATCAACTCATCAATGGATTTTTCATTAAAATCTTTGGCAAACCCCAACCCATACCGGTCGATTTCCAAAGATCGAATAGATTTCTGGAAGGCTTCCTTATAAGTCTTTCCGATGCTCATCACCTCACCCACGGCACGCATCTGTGTCCCGAGTTTGTCTTCGGCTCCTTCGAACTTTTCAAAGGCCCACCTTGCGAACTTGACCACCACGTAGTCACCAGAAGGTGTGTACTTTTCAAGGGTTCCCTTTCTCCAATAGGGGATTTCATCAAGGGTAAGCCCTGAAGCCAACCTTGCGGAGATGAGCGCGATGGGAAAACCTGTAGCTTTGGAAGCGAGAGCGGAAGAACGCGAGGTTCTTGGGTTGATTTCGATCACCACCACCCGGCCCGTTTCGGGATCATGGGCAAATTGAATGTTAGTTCCTCCAACTACTTGAATTGCCTCGACGATTTCATAAGAGCATTTCTGCAGGCGCTTCTGGAGTTCGAGATCAATGGTCAACATGGGCGCCGTACAGTAAGAATCGCCTGTGTGAACTCCCATGGCATCCACATTTTCAATGAAACAGACAGTTATCATCTGGTTTTTGGCATCCCGTACCACTTCCAGTTCCAGCTCTTCCCATCCAAGGACCGATTCTTCCACAAGGATCTGACCCACGAGACTTGCCGAAATACCGCGACTGGCAACCGTTTTCAGTTCTTCTATGTTGTAAACCAGCCCCCCTCCGGTTCCCCCCAGAGTGTATGCAGGACGAATGACCACAGGATAGCTAAGCTCAGCGGCTATTCTTTCCGCCTCCTCGACACTGAAGGCCGGTTCGCTTTCAGGCATGTCGATACCGAGCTTGTTCATGGTTTCCTTGAAGGCGATCCGGTCTTCCCCACGTTCTATGGCATCTGCCTGAACCCCGATGATCTTAACACCGTATGTGTCGAGTACACCCTCTCTGAAAAGTTCAGCGGTGAGATTGAGGCCTGTTTGCCCACCCAGATTCGGCAGTATGGCGTCAGGTCGTTCCTTTGCTATAATCTTTTTCATGGTCTCAAAGGTGAGAGGCTCTACATAGGTAACATCTGCCATGCCGGGGTCGGTCATGATAGTCGCCGGGTTGGAGTTTACCAAAACGATCTCATAACCCTGTTCTCGAAGCGCTTTACATGCCTGGGTTCCGGAATAATCAAACTCACAGGCCTGGCCTATGATAATTGGACCGGAACCTATAATCATTACTTTTTTTATGTCATCACGTCTCGGCATATTCAGTTATCCTTTTCTTTCAATCGTCAGCCCACTCATAAAAACAGCATGGTTTTCAAACCTGAATGTTGCTATCAGTTAAACCAAACATTGTCAATATATGTATTGTTGAAAATCCTTTTTTCTTGCGGTGAATTTGGGTTTTGTCGAGTTCTTTTCTCAGGATGAAGTTTGTGATATAAAAGAAATAGATAAAATGAAGAAGGGAAGGGGACTTTGCATTAAAAATGTTTCTCTTTAAAAAATTGTCGCACCTTTATTTTTCCCTGTATCGTTATGTCTGGAGATTCTAATACTGGGATTGTTCCTGGTCTTTTTTACAAAAAAGCAGAAAACAGGAAAAGTTATTATGTTAATTGGAGTGATACTGTCTGCGTCAATCAGTTATGACTCTATCTCCAATAGACTTTTAGAGCCCCTGGAATATCAATACCAGCCACTTATCGTGAACGAAACATCTTCCCCCTGCCGGTCATCGTGTTAAACAAAGACAGGGTGATGGTATAAGTCCCCACGATTTTTACCCTGATCCGGGAGCATTGGTCAAGGCGCAAAGGGCTGTTTATGAATACCTGGGATTTGCCTGGGCAAGGCTGAGAAACCAGATATAAAAGATGGCAAAGAAACATGATCCACATTACACCTACCATAGAAATTGATGAAAGTGAGATCCAACTGGATTTCATACGCGCCTCTGGGCCAGGCGGGCAGAATGTTAACAAGGTCGCCACGGCTGTGAAGCTCCGCTTCGATGTGAAAAACTCTCCCTCCTTGCCGGATGATGTTCGTGACCGTCTGGTTCATCTTTCGGGCAGGCGGATTACCGAAGAGGGAATACTGATTATTGATGCCCGGCGGTATCGTACGCAGGAACGAAACCGTCAGGATGCAATCGGCAGGCTGGTTGAGTTGATTCGTAAGGCGGCCGAAAAATCCAAACTTCGCCGCAAGACACGACCTACTCTTGCATCAAAGAAACGCAGATTGGAAACTAAACAACACCACAGCGAGATTAAACGCATGCGGCGGTCAGTTCCTCGTTCAGAAGAATGAACTTCCCTGCAGCAAGCTGCAGGATATCAATAGTCAATATCAACGGGCCGATGAGGGCATCGGCCCCTACATTTTGGATTCCCGCTAAGGTTCCGTGACGGCTTTCAACTCTTAATATAACTGGCTACTAAATCCCCTACCTCACGCGTCCCATGACCCATCTTGCCGGCGTCCATACTCTTAAGGTCGTTCTTTGTAACTTTCTTGATTGCTTCGAGCAAAATTGTTGAAGAAGTTTCTTCTTCAAGATAGTCAAGCATCATCTGAGCTGCAGCTATTGCGGCCAGGGGATTTATTTTGTTCAAACCCGTGTATTTCGGGGCTGATCCCCCTATGGGTTCAAACATTGCCGTATGTTCCGGATTTATATTGCCACCGGCAGCGATACCCATTCCTCCCTGTATCATTGCTCCCAGATCTGTTATGATATCTCCGAACATGTTATCGGTCACAATCACATCAAAAAATTCAGGGTTCTTTACAGTCCACATACATATGGCATCCACATGCGCGTAGTCGAGCTCTATGTCAGGATAGTCCTTGCCGCATTCATGGAAAACTCTTTCCCACAGGTCGAATGCATAGGTGAGTACATTTGTTTTTCCGCACAGGGTCAGTTTCTTTTCTTTGTTTCTTTTCCTGCAATATTCAAAAGCATAGCGGATACAGCGCTCAACACCACTTCTTGTGTTTATTGATTCTTGAATTGCTACTTCATCAGGAGTTCCCTTTTTTAAAGAACCACCACTTCCGGTATAAAGCCCTTCTGTGTTTTCCCTCACAACCACATAGTCGATATCCTCAGGACCCTTGTCTTTGAGGGGGGTATATACGCCTGGTAAGAGGAAGACGGGTCTCAGGTTTATGTAAAGATCCAGTTCAAACCGGAGTTTTAATAAAATTTCCTTTTCAAGTATTCCCGGTTTAACTTCCGGATGACCGATTGCCCCTAAGAAAATGGCATCCATCTCTCTCAATTCAGATATGATAGAATCCGGAAGGAGTTCTCCCTTACTGAGGTATCTGTCTCCACCTACGTCATAATAAGTAAGATTAAATTGAGGTCCTCCCGCTTCTGAAAGCGCCTTCAATGCCTTCATGGCTTCGGCGGTCACCTCAGGGCCTGTTCCATCTCCGGGTACTACACCAATATCGTATCTCTTCATGCTTTCCTTTCACCTTTCCTTATATAGTTCACCAATCCTCCTGCCTTTATCAGTTTTCTCATAAAATCCGGGATTGGGTGTGCTGAAAAAGTTTTTCCAATGTCAATACTTTTGCATTCACCACTTGCAAGATCGACGATTACCTGTTCTCCTTCCGATATATCTTTGGCCGCTTCTTCCGATTCAAGAAGCGGCAAACCTATATTAAATGCATTCCGATAAAATATTCTCGCAAAACTTTTAGCTATGATCACGCTGATACCGGCCTCTTTAATGGCCAGTGGGGCATGCTCACGGGATGAACCGCAACCGAAGTTTCTACCTGCAACCAGAATGTCACCGGAAGAGACTCCTTTAGCAAAATCTGGTCTAATATCGGCAAAACAGTAGTTCGCTAATTCAGATCCATCTGAAATATTGAGATACCTTGCCGGAATAATCAGATCAGTGTCAATATTGTCACCAAACTTCCAGACTTTTCCTTGAACTTTCATCTAAAATACCTCATTTAAAGCTCATCCGGGCTGCCAATTCTTCCCAGAACAGCAGATGCCGCTGCTACCAGAGGATTGGAGAGATAAACTTCGCTTTTCGGATGACCCATCCTTCCCATAAAATTTCTGTTGGTGGTAGATATTGCCCTTTCACCTTCAGCTAAGATGCCCATATGTCCCCCTAAGCAGGGACCGCAACAGGGAGGACCGATCACAGCGCCGGTATCGAGGAATGCCTCAATAATACCTTCCTGTATCGCTTTCTTGTATATCCAGGGCGAACCCGGTATAATTATGAGCCTCAAACCACGGGCAACTCTTCTTCCTTTTAATATGCCTGCCGCATCACGTAAGTCCTCCAGCCAGCCATTCGTGCAGGAACCTATAAATACCTGATCAAGCGGAACATTTCCTACCTCCGAAACAGGATGGACGTTTGCAGGTGAGTGGGGCACGGCGACCTGTGGCTCAATTTTATCCACTATTATCTTCACTACTTTTTTATACTTTGCATCAATATCCCCCTTTAAAACTAAGGATTTTGAAGAGGACCTTTCCGCAACATAGGCCAATGTTATTTCATCCGGTTCTATGATTCCATTTTTCCCCCCGGCCTCTACAGCCATATTAGCCATTGTGAATCTTTGAGACATTGGAAGTTTTTTAATTACTTCACCTGCGAACTCCAACGCGCAGTAAAGAGCACCTTCCACACCCAGTAAACCGATAGTATAGAGAATTAGATCCTTGCCCCGTACATTTGGCAGCAAACTACCTTCGTATTCCATTCTGATGGTCGGTGGGACTTTCAACCATATTTCACCAGTTGCCATGACAGCACCAAGATCAGTACTACCGACACCCGATGAAAATGTACCCAGAGCTCCGTATGTACACGTATGACTATCAGCGCCGATGATCAACTGTCCAGGCAGAACAAGGCCTTTTTCAGGAAGTATGACATGTTCAATCCCTGATTCACCACCCTCAAAGTAATTTTTTATCTCATGCTGTCCGGCAAAGACACGCATCAGCTTTACCTGCCCGGCTGATTGGATGTCTTTATTTGGCACAAAATGGTCGGCTACCAGAACTATCTTTTCGTTGTCGAAGACCCTTTTCGTACCTATTTTCCTGAAAGTTTCGATTGCAAGGGGGGCTGTGACATCGTTTGCAAGCGCCATATCAACTTTTACTTCTATCAAATCTCCAGGAGAAACCTTCTCCACTCCAGCGTGGAGCGCTAAGATTTTTTCTGTAATCGTCATTGGCATGTCTGTTCCTTTCTCCTGTCCACTTTTATGAAGGTTCGACTCACATATCAGAAGAACAAAAAAAGTCAAATTATTTTCAACATCAAAAGAAAAAAGATGTTCTATTCACCTTTAACATTTATCCGGCTATGCGCTTTCAGGGATTCAAGTCTGTTTAAAGCGTTTATATAGGCCTTGGCAGATGCTACAAGGACATCGGGATCCGCACCGCGTCCCGCAACAGAGCGTTCATTGTATCTTAGCTGAACAGTAACTATACCCTGAGCATCTGTTCCCCCCGTTATTGCATTTACTGCATATCTAAGGAGATAGTGGCTTGTCTTTGTAATCTTTCTGATAGCAGAAATGGTCGCATCAACAGGGCCGGCCCCGAAGCCTGCATCCTGGATAACTTCTCCGTCTACTTCCATCTGAACGGTTGCCGTAGGAATCGCTGCATTACCACTGACAACATTGAGGTAAATCAACTTGTATTTGTCAGGTTTTCTGAATACATCATCAGAAATAATAGCTTCAATATCCTCATCAAATATTTCTTTTTTGATATCTGCAAGCTCTTTGAATCGTGCAAAAACTTTATCAATCTCTTCATCGGTAAGGTTGTATCCCATCCTTTTGATGTGTTCTTTTATTGCATGACGCCCCGAGTGTTTTCCCAGGACAATATGTGTATCTGATACGCCCACTAATTGCGGGGTCATGATTTCATAAGTAGTCTTTTCCTTGATCAGACCATCCTGATGAATACCCGACTCATGGGCAAAGGCGTTTACTCCCACAATCGCCTTATTCGGCTGAACAGGTATACCGGTTATATCTGTTAAAAGCCTTGACGAGTGGTAGATATGCTCCGTCTTAATATTTGTATGAAGTCCGAAGAGATCTTTCCTCGTTTCCAGGGCCATAACAACCTCTTCCAATGAGGCGTTTCCTGCTCTTTCCCCTATACCGTTTACAGCACATTCTACCTGTCTTGCTCCACGCTTCAGAGCAGATAAGGAATTTGCAACCGCCATACCGAGATCATTATGGCAGTGAACCGATATGACTGCATCACTGATATTTTTTACCTTCTGGAAGAGGTGCGCTATCAATTCGCCGAATTCATCAGGCATAGTATATCCAACAGTATCAGGTATATTAACGGTGGTAGCCCCTGCAGCAATAGCGGCCTCCACTATCTCACAAAGGTAGCTTTTGTCCGTTCTTGTTGCGTCCATGGCCGAAAACTCTACGTTTTTTGTATAGGCACAGGCATGTTCCACGGCAGCACGGGCATCCTTCAGAACTTGTTCACGCGTCTTTTTCAACTGATATTTGAGATGTATGTCAGACGAAGATATGAATGTGTGGATCCTGGGATTAGCCGCATCCTTTACCGCTTCCCATGCCCGATCAATATCTGCAAGATGTGTTCTGGCTAAAGCAGCAATCTGAGGGGCCCTGATCTCCCGAGCAATTTGCTGAACCGAGGCAAAGTCTCCTTCCGAGGCAACCGGGAATCCGGCTTCAATAATGTCTACACCGAGCCTTTCCAATTGTCTGGCGAATCTGATTTTCTCATCCAGATTCATGCTGAAGCCTGGTGACTGTTCTCCATCTCTGAGAGTCGTGTCGAATATAAAAACTCCATTTTTATCTGATTTCATCATTGTTACCTCCATCTAAAAATAAAAAGGCCATGAGCTTCCACCCATGGCCTCTAATTGTTACCTTGTTTGTTAGTTCATCCTTTCCTAAAGACGACGGGCGGCGGATATGAGACGAGTGTAAGGCTCAACAAGCACAAAAGGCCATTTAAATTAGATAAGTCTCTTCTCACACCACAAGTCATCCTCTAAAAATCCTCCAAAATAAAAGTTCTATTACTTTTAAAATAAAAGAATATGGATGTCAATCATTTTTTTTATTTTTTTCCTTACATAGTTTGTATTGCATGCTATCCACCAGGGCATGCCAGCTCGCCTCAATGATGTTTGAAGAAACCCCGATTGTGTTCCATATCTCTTCTTCATCCCTTGACTCTAATAAAACCCTCACTTTTGCTGCTGTTCCATCGCTTCCTTCCAAAATCCTCACCTTAAAATCGACTAAGTGCATCTCGTCAATTTGAGGATAAAATTTTCTTAACGCTTTTCTCAGTGCATGGTCGAGGGCATTTACGGGACCATTCCCCTCTGCAGCTGTTATTTCTTCCTTTTCTCCTACCGATATCTTAATCATAGCCTGAGATTGAGATGCGTCTTTCTTTACTTTTTCGTCGATGACACGGAATGACTCAAGGATAAAAGGTTCCCTAAACTCACCTGTTGCTTTTTTAATCAGTAGAGCAAGCGAACCTTCGGCAGCTTCAAACTGGTATCCCTGATTCTCCATATTCTTTATCTCCTGAACGATTTTCTTGCCATTAGAAACATTTTTTCCTAAAGAGATATCCAGTTCTCTTGCCTTGTATTCTATATTGCTCTTTCCGGAGAGGTCTGAAATTAATACTCTTCGGTAGTTTCCCACGAGTTCAGGTTCAATATGCTCATAAGCTACAGGATTTTTTGAAATGGCGCTTACATGAATACCGCCTTTATGAGCGAATGCGCTTTTACCGACAAAGGGTCTTGAATTAAGCGGGGGAATATTTGCGACATCGCTTACATAACGTGATAGATTGGTAAGCTGTTTAACGGATGTCTCGGGTAAACACCGCTTCTTCATTTTTAACTGAAGATTACCGATTGTAGAGATTAAGTCAGCGTTTCCACACCTTTCTCCATACCCGTTTATCGTTCCCTGAACCATTCTTACTCCTTTTTCAACGGCTGACAGGGAATTGGCCACAGCAAGTCCGCAATCATTATGCAGATGAATACCTAAAAGGTGTGGTGGGATGGACGAGGCAACCTCACTTAGTATTTCAGTCAATTCGCCGGTAAGGGTCCCCCCATTGGTGTCGCAGAGGACAATCATATCGGCGCCGGCGGAAAGAGCTGTCTGAACTGTTTTGAGGGCATATCCGGGATTACTCTTATACCCGTCAAAAAAGTGCTCAGCATCATACATAACCTCTTTCCCGTTCGATTTCAGATATTCAACGGAGTCCTGGATCATTAATAGATTTTCCTCTAAAGATGCCCCCAGAATTTCGGTTGCGTGAAGATCCCAGGTTTTTCCGACAATTGTCACAGCCGGTGTTTCTGCCTGAAGCAAAGCTTTCAGGTTTGGACAATCCTCAGGAGATGTGCCAACCCTTCTGGTGCTTCCAAAGGCCGTGAGGCGGGCATTTTTAAATTTTACATCCCGAGCAAGCTCAAAAAAGCGCATATCTTTCGGATTTGAGCCAGGCCATCCGCCTTCGATATAATGAAAACCCATATCATCCAGTCTCTGGGCAATCCGCAACTTTTCCTCTGCGGAAAAGCTGATATGCTCTCCCTGTGTTCCATCTCTTAAGGTTGTGTCATAGATCAATACATCCCATTCTTTCATAATTATTCATCCCTCCTTAGGGCTTGCGTAGGCCCTTAACCTTAAATAAAAAATCCGCTACCAGTGAGCCTGGTAACGGATTTTTAAAAACTCGACAGTTAATATTATACCATTATCAGGTCCCCGTGGTGTTGGGCCCAATTATCCCGCATATAATAATTATGGGAAGTATAATAATGGTGATAATACTTTTAGCCATGATAAGTTAGTTATCCCGAAATCTCATTAATATATAACTAATATAATTCTATTTTGCGTTTGTCAATATAAAAATGATACCTTAAAATACAATATTCCCCTAAGAACGAGACATGATTATATGTTTATGAACTCATAGGGCATTAGTGCTAAACCCTATAGGAATATATTATTGACAAAGATTCAACTTTTGTTAATCTATCAGATAAGCTTTTGGTGTCAAATCAAAAATATGAAGAGGAGTTTGCGAATGACAATACATCAATCCATGAAAAATCTTTATTTAGTGGATTTAGATCAACCTTTGAAAGGTTTCTGGAATTTTTTCAGTTGCTGGGTATTCACCCCCGATGATATAACTATTCTGGTAGATCCCGGTCCCCGATCTTCCATTCCTGTTCTTGTGAATGCGCTGAAAAAGCAACAGGTGAAAAAAATAGATTACATTCTTTTGACTCACATACATATTGATCATGCAGGCGGTACCGGGCTGCTGTTGGAACACTATCCTGATGCGCAGGTCAACTGTCATCCCAGAGGCATTCGCCATATGGTCGACCCCACCAAATTGTGGGAAGGAACACAGAAGGTATTGGGTGATATTGCGAAAGTATATGGGGAAATTGCACCCATTCCTGAAAAGAATATTTCTTACCAGGATCGCATCGAAGCCGGAGAAACAGTCATTAATGTACTCGACACACCGGGGCATGCAGCCCACCATTTGTGTTATCAGATTGGCGACATCCTCTTTGCGGGAGAAGTTGCAGGAATTAACTATCCGCTGAAAGATGGTCTCTATCTTCGAATAGCAACACCACCGGTATTTAACTACAATATTTATCGAAGCTCGCTGGAAAAAGCTGCCGCTACCGATGTTTCACATATCTGTTTTGCCCATTATGGACGAAGGGAAGATGTAGGAAATGTATTTGATGTTGCCTTTGATCAGTTAGACAACTGGCTTGCCACGGTAGAAAAGCATTATCAGGCGGGGAGCGAACCCTTTGAGGAGGCCGTCTTCGAGGAATTACTGAAAAATGATCGGGGATTGGCTTATTATCATTCCCTGCCGGAGGATGTACAGGATCGGGAGAAATACTTTTCCTTTAATAGTATCAGGGGTATGCGAGCCTATCTTGCTGAATAAAGTTTGAAAAATTTTTTAAAAAAAGTCTTGACACAAAGAAATAGTTTTAATATGTTCACGCTACGCTTTTGATAATATAAAGTGATTGCCTCTTGGATCAAGGGGTACAGTAAAAGTTGGGTATGGACACAGACAAATTAAAGTGTAAAAAGATCGCCACCGCGCTCTCCAGAGTCCCGGTGGTTTTCTTCTTTCTGTCATTGTGAAAATCCGACTTTGGAAAATTTTGAGAAAGGAGGATAAGCGATGTCAGAAGGTAAAGTAAAATGGTTTAATGAACGCAAAGGCTTCGGATTCATCGAAAAAGATGAAGGTGGCGATGTGTTTGTTCATTTCAGTGCCATTGAAAGCAGTGGCTTCAAGACTTTATATGAGGGCCAGCGTGTAAGCTTCGACGTTAAAGAGGGTCAGAAGGGCCCGGCAGCGGAGAACGTGAAACTCCTGTAAGAGTTTTTATAGAACAAAAGAGGCACTCCAGCGAAAATCATGCGGTGGAGTGCCTTTTTTATTTCATCAATCCGGGTTCAACTCTCTTTCCCTTTTTTCATCTTCAGAATAAGTTCCAGCATAATACAACCAGCGTTTTCCCCCATGTTGCAGGCTTTCTCAAAATCAGGGATAGCTTTTTCAGTTTTTCCAGATTTCAGGTAAGACTGGCCACGGCCCACATAGGCTTCGGCATAATCCGGGTTTATGACAATAGCCTTACTGAAATGTTTGGCCGCCTTACGGTACCGGCATTTTTTAAAATAGGTAATTCCGAGAAAACAATAAGATTTTGTATCATCAGGGTTGATCTTGATTGACATCTTGAAGTCTTTTATTGCTTTATCGTAATGCTCTTTGTTTTCCTGATAGGCCAGGCCACGATTATAATATATCTGAGCATCATTCGGATTGATTGTAATGGCTTTCGAATAATCTTCAATTGCCCTGCTGCGGCATTTCTTCAGCGCATAAGCGTTTCCTCGATTGTAGTAAGCCCGGGCATCCTGAGGATTACTGTCGATTACACTGGTAAAATCCTCAAGTGACCTGTCATATTGACCTTTCATCAGATATGAAAGTCCGCGGTTGTAATGGGCATTGGTCAAGTTTGGATTGCTGTAATTCTTAAGGATTTCAATAACCTTACTGTAATCTTTAATGGCCTCGTCGTACCGGCCTTTTTCAAAGTGAGCGTTGCCGGAACTTAGTAGCTCTTGTGGTCTTTCGCAGGAAACAATAAGGAACAAAAGCAAAATCAGGATTCTTAAGACGTTTTTTTGGTTGATCATGGTCTCCTTTCGCGTCAAATCAGCCATATTGATATCTTTATCATCACTCCTTTTTTGGAGGAAATATTCGGCACTCAATACCTGGGTATTCGAATTGTCTCATAATACATCTAAATGGGTTCATATGTTAAGTAAAAAGTTGAAGCAACTGAATAGTGCTTTATTGACAGATTTTCCATTATAATATACAAGTTATCCTTGGAATTGGAAATGGAGGAATGATGAGTATGAAAATAAAGAATATGATGGTAACCGGTGGGTGTGGCTTCATCGGTAGCAATTTTATTTATTATTTGCTGGAAAAATCAGATTTTGGAGGAAGGATTATCAATGTCGATAAGTTAACTTATGCCGGAAACCCTGAAAACCTGGAGGGTATAGAGGAAAAATATCCCGACAGATATGTATTCAGAAGGGCGGACATTTGTGATCCGGAGGTTATGGAGGAGATATTCACAGGTTATAAAATCGATACCATCTGTCATTTTGCGGCGGAATCTCATGTCGACAGGTCTATCAAGAAGCCGGAGAGCTTCATCCATACAAATATTATCGGTACCTTCAATCTGCTGGAGGTAGCCAGGGTTCATACAGACAACCTTGTTCTCTTTCATCATATCAGTACAGACGAAGTATATGGCAGCCTCGGCAAGGAAGGATCGTTTGTCGAGACAACCCCCTATCGGCCCAACAGTCCCTATTCTGCGTCCAAGGCCGGTTCAGACCATCTTGTCCGGGCCTATCATGAAACTTACGGCCTGCCGACGACAATTTCCAACTGTTCCAACAACTACGGCCCCTACCAGTTTCCGGAAAAACTGATTCCTCTCGTAATATTGAATGCAATGGAGGGGAAAACTCTGCCCGTTTATGGAGATGGCAAAAATGTGAGGGATTGGCTTTATGTGGAAGATCACTGTAGCGCCATCTGGACCACCATGAAATCAGGTAAAAAGGGCGAAACTTATAATATCGGCGGCGATTCAGAGATGGAGAATATTGTTGTTGTGGAGATGATTTGCGATATACTGGATGAAATTCTGCCCACTCCGGATGGAAATTCCCGAAGGGAGTTGATTACCTTCGTCAGGGACAGGCCGGGTCATGATAGAAGATATGCCATCGATTTTAACAAGTTGCGGCAGGTTTTTAATTGGTCTCCGCAGGAGTCATTCGGGACCGGTTTAAGGAAGACGATTGAATGGTATCTCGAAAACGAAAAATGGGTGGAAAGAGTCAAAAGTGGAGAATATCAAAAATGGATTGGTGAACAATACGGGGAGTAAAGAACCTTCAAACGGGGTCACAAACGGGGTCAGCCCTTGATATTGGACAAAGATAGAAGTCATAGATTGTCTTAACCCTAAGTGGGTAATTTGTCTAATGTCAAGGGCTGACCCCAAACTACTCTTATTTTTCAATCTTCACATCTAAAATCCCATCTTTAGTCGATACAATTAGCTTTGATCCATCTTCCACATCCCCCGCGATCAGGGCGCGGCCTATCTTTGTTTCGAGTTCACGTTGCAGAAATCTTTTGAGCGGCCTTGCACCATAGACGGGATCGTATCCGGCGCGTGCAATGAATTTTCTTGCGGACTCGTCCAATTCGAGTTCAATAGACCGGTCGGCAAGGCGTTTTCTCAGCTCTTCTGTCAGTAGAATAACAATCTTTTCAATTTCCTCCTGTGTGAGGGATTTGAAGATGACTATATCATCCACGCGGTTCAGAAATTCCGGCCTGAAGTGGAGTCTCAGTTCCTTCATTACCTCTTTTTTTACATCTTCCTTTATTGCTCCGTTATCGGTAAAACCTTCAAGTAGAAGATGAGAGCCAATATTAGAAGTCATTATTATAACGGTATTCTTAAAATTGATAGTTCTTCCGTGTGAATCGGTCAGGCGTCCATCATCTAAAATCTGCAGGAGGATATTGAATACATCATGATGAGCCTTTTCTATTTCATCAAAGAGGATCACGGAATAAGGTTTTCTCCTGACTGCCTCTGACAATTGTCCTCCTTCGTCATAACCAATATAGCCGGGAGGTGCACCGATCAATCTTGAAATGGTATGTTTTTCCATGTATTCGCTCATGTCAATGCGAATTATGTTCTCCTCTGTATCGAAAAGCGCCTCCGCAAGCGTTTTTGCCAGTTCCGTTTTTCCCACTCCAGTTGGACCAAGGAATACAAAGGAGCCTATAGGTCTTTTCGGATCTTTTATCCCGGAACGTGCACGGATCACTGCATCCGCTACAAGCGAAACGGCCTCATCCTGCCCAACGACCCTCTTGTGAAGGATATCGTCGAGCTTCAGAATCTTTTCTCTCTCCCCTTCGACGAGTCGGGTAACTGGGATACCTGTCCAGCGCGATACGATGTCGGCTATTTCATCCTCGGCAACCTCTTCACGGAGAAGTTTTTTTGTTCCCTGTTTTTCGGCAAGTCTTTCCTCTTCCTCTTTGAGATGACGTTCCAGTTCAGGGAGCCTGCCGTGCCTGAGTTCCGCAGCTTTATTCAGATCGTATTCTCTTTCAGCGTGTTCTACATCTCTTCTTACCTTTTCAATCTCTTCACGGAGCCCTCGTACTTTTTGAATAGCCTGTTTTTCCGCTTCCCACTGGACTTTCATGGAATCGGTATCTGCCTTCAGGTCAGCAAGTTCCTGACGAAGGGGTTCCAATCTCTCTTTGCTTGCTTTGTCCTTCTCCTTTTTCAGGGCGGCTTCTTCAATTTCCAGTTGCATAACCCTGCGCGTTACCTCATCAAGCTCAGCAGGCATCGAATCGATTTCCGTGCGGATCATTGCACACGCCTCATCTACAAGGTCTATCGCTTTATCCGGCAGAAAACGGTCACTTATATAACGATTGGAGAGGACTGCCGCCGCGACAAGGGCGTTATCCTGTATCTTCACACCGTGATGTACCTCAAAGCGTTCCTTTAACCCTCTCAGGATGGAAATTGTATCTTCCACCGTGGGAGGATCTATCATTACAGGCTGGAACCGGCGCTCAAGAGCAGCATCTTTTTCAATATACTTGCGATATTCATCAAGGGTCGTTGCACCTATGCAGTGTAGTTCACCGCGGGCAAGCATGGGCTTTAAAAGGTTTCCTGCGTCCGTGGAGCCCTCCGTTCTTCCTGCGCCGACTATATTGTGCAGTTCGTCTATGAACAAGAGGATATGCCCGTTGCTTTCCTTTATCTCATTCAGTACCGCTTTCAGACGTTCTTCGAATTCCCCTCTGTACTTTGCTCCTGCCATGAGGGAGCCCATGTCGAGGGAGAAGATGGAGCGGTCCTTGAGTCCTTCCGGCACGTCGCCGCGAACTATTCTCTGGGAAAGCCCTTCAACGATTGCGGTTTTGCCAACGCCGGCCTCACCGATAAGTACCGGATTATTCTTTGTTTTACGGGAGAGTATGCGAATGACCCGCCGGATCTCACTGTCTCTGCCGATTACCGGATCGAGTTTTCCTGCTTTTGCCTGGGCTACGAGGTCGATGCCATACTTATCCAGCGCTTCGTATGTTCCTTCCGGCGTGGCGCTTGTTACCCTCTGGTGACCGCGAACGGAAGTGAGCGCCTCCAGTAATCGTTCTCTTGTGATATTGAATTCTTTAAATGTTCTGCCCGCAGCGGATGAGTCTCCTTCATCTATCATCGGCAGGATAAGATGCTCCACGGATACATATTCATCCTTAAGGTATTTTGCTTCTTCTTCCGCCTTGACTAAAACCTGGTTGAGTCTCTGCGTAACATAGACCTTACCCGGTTCAGTACCGGGGCCCGATACCCTCGGTTTTTTTTCGAGATCCTGCTCAATTTTTGCCCTGAAAGAATCGACCGGAACATCCATTTTTTTCAAGAGACGGGACAGCAGTCCATCTATCTGTTCCAGAAGGGCGAGTAGCAAGTGTTCTCCATCTATTTCTATATGACCATAACGTACAGCTTTAGTCTGTGCATCATGGATTGCTTCCTGTGATTTTTGAGTTAATTTGTTTGGATCCATAATTTGTTTCTCCCTTTTCTAACTTTACAACTTTCAGCCTTGAGTATACACCATCCCTGATAAAAATGGTGGTTCAATAATTAAGATAGACAGGATAGGTCAGATGTCAAGTTTATAAATGTTCTAAAAAGGCTTTTTATCTGTCTTCAGGAATGATATTATTTGCCGACTTCTAAGTGGAGGTGATTTTTATGACCGATATATCCTTGTATGAAGATATCAAATGCCGTTACTTTAAAAAGCCGGGGCCGGAGAATACCGGAGATGTTCTCGTGGCAGTTGCGCACAGGGCGGGGGAACTCAATATCGGAAAAGTTCTTATTGCAACAAATAGTGGGAAAACTGCTTTCGATGCGCTGGAGATTCTGGATAAGAGTATCAAGATTGTTGCTGTAACTCACTATACGGGGTTTGTAAAACCCGATTTTCAGGAGATGAGTGAAGATGCGCGTCTGGAGTTGGAATCGAAGGGTGTAAGTGTCCTGACCTGCATACATGCCCTGGCCGGGATTGGCCGCGGTATAAGAAAAAGACTTTCCACTTATCAGGTGGATGAAATTGTCGCCTTTGTCCTGAGGATGTTCGGTCAGGGAACCAAAGTGGCTGTTGAATTGGCCTTGATGGCCGCCGATGCGGGTCTGGTGCGAACAGATGAAGATGTAATATCAATAGGGGGAACAGTAAAGGGCGCTGATACTGCTCTGGTGCTCCAGCCTGTAAATAGCTCCAATATCTTTGATCTTAAGGTGAAAGAGATTATATGCAAACCGTCGGCAATTTGATTACTCTGAGGATCTGAAATGGCAATTACAGATATACAATTTAAGAGATATGCAGATGTCCTGTTATGGGGATTGAAAACAGCAAGAACAGAAAAATACAAAAAGGGTGATATTATTCTGGTTCGATATGATCCGGATGCCGTGAAACTTGCGGAAATTCTCCATGCGAGGCTTCTCGATATGGGGATGAATCCAATCCTTCGATCGGGCTTGACATCTGAAATGGAACTCAATTTTTTTGCAAGGGCGAATAACAGACAACTCGTTTTCCAGCCTCCCGGAGAAAGGGAACTCTGTGAAAATCTTAATGGAAATATCTATCTACACGCCCCGCAGTCCCTTACCCATCTTAGCGGAATAGATTCAAAAAGAATGGCTAAGGCGTTGGTTGCAAGAAAGCCGCTAAGGGAGATACTTGAGAAACGGGAAGAGGTGGGTACATTCGGCTGGACACTTTGCATGCTTCCAACTCATGAACTGGCAAAACAGGCGAAGCTTTCCATGAAGCAGTACGCTAACCAGATTATCAAGGCATGTTACCTTGACGTGGATGATCCTGTTCGTGAATGGAAAGCTATTTATAAAGATGCCGGTGCGGTAAAGAAATGGATGAATAGCATGGATGTTAAATACTATCGCGTTCTGTCAAAAAATGTTGATCTGAAGGTCACGCCGGGAGTGCGAAGAAGATGGATTGGGATTTCCGGACATAATATACCCAGCTTTGAGTTATTTCTTTCTCCCGACTGGAAAGGAACTGAAGGTATTTACTATGCAAACCAGCCTTCTTTCCGAATTGGTAATTATGTTGAGGGTGTACGGCTGGAATTCAAGAAGGGCTCTGCTGTCAATATAGAAGCTGATGTTGGGGAAGAGTTTACAATCAAACAGATGTCAATGGACAGGGGTGCCCGCAGGGTAGGGGAGTTTTCTTTGACCGATAAGAGGTTTTCAAAGATTGATAAATTTATGGCCAACACCCTTTATGATGAGAATTACGGCGGCCGCTTCGGGAACTGTCATATCGCAGTTGGTGCGTCATATTCGGATACTTACGATGGGAATCCCGCTGAGCTGACAAAAGAGATGAAGAGAAAACTGGGGTTTAACGATTCAGCTCTCCACTGGGACCTTGTAAATACCGAGAGAAAGACAGTCACCGCACATCTTGCTTCCGGAAAAGAGGTGGTAATTTACGAGGACGGTATGTTCAAATATTGAGCCTGGATTAATCTCTCCTCATAAATCAACAGAATCATCTATATACCAGTATATTCCGATTCTTTAAGCTTGGCATGAGCTGCTGCCAGCCGTGCTATGGGAACCCTGGGGGGTGAGCATGATATGTAGCTTATGCCAATATGATGACAGAATCTAACGGAATCCGGATGCCCGGCCTGCTCGCCACAGATACCTATCTTCATATTTGGTCTCGTCTTTCTTGCCCATACGATCGTAATCATCATCAATCTTCCCACACCTTTTATATCCAGTACCTCAAACGGGTTGTGCTGTAAGATGCCGGATTTTTCATAAAGTGGCAGGAATTTATTTTCAGCGTCTTCTCTTGAGAAAGAAAAAGTTGCCTGGGTCAAGTCATTGGTACCAAATGAGAAAAATTCAGCTACCTCAGCCAGCCGCCCGGCTCTCATACATGCCCTGACAACTTCAATCATACTTCCAAATTTAAAAGGAACCTTCAACTGAAATTTATTTTCCACTTCTTTATGGATCTTTACAACATGTTTATGCACGAATTTCAGTTCCTGAAGTGTACATACCTGCGGGACCATAATCTCGGGAACAATATTTTCTCCATCTTGTATATGTTCGGCCGTAGCCTCAAGGATTGCCCTGATCTGCATCGAATATATCTCCGGATAGGTTATGCCAAGACGAACACCCCTATGACCAAGCATGGGATTAACCTCTGCTAAGGATCTGACTTTATTTAGGACATCTTCTCTGGAGGAGATAAGATTTCCTACTGAATGTTTTCTCTTAATCTCGCTCAGGCTCTCGGTTAAAGTTTCCAGGGTGGTAACGTATTTCGTATGTAATTCCGGATCAAGCATCTTTAAGGTAACAGGGAGATCTGTCATTCCATCAATCGTCCGTTCCAGCTCTTTTAAGTGTTTAATCGCGTTTATTAATTCTTCTTCCCCGGGTAAAAACTCATTAATTGGGGGGTCAAGAAGCCTGATAGTTACAGGCATACCATCCATTATCTTGAAGATTTCCTTGAAATCTTTTTTCTGGAAAGGAATAAGTTTGTCTATGGCCTTCTTTCTTCTGACCGCTGTGTCGGACAGAATCATTTCCTGCACAATATGTAATCTATCTGCCTGATTAAACATTCGCTCCGTACGGCATAGACCTATCCCCGTGGCCCCATATTTCTTGGCCCTGGTAACACTCTCTGGATTATCAGCATTGGCCATAACCTTTAGAGTGGATATTTCATCTGCCCACTCTAAAAGAATGAGAAGGTCTTCCACAAACTCCGGTTCAATAGTAGGTAGTTCTCCCTGATAGACATGACCGGTACTCCCATCTATGGTTACTATATCTCCTTCTTTCAGGGTGACGCCAGAGATTACGGCATCTCTCGTTGACTGGTTGATGATCAATGCCTCACAACCGGAAACACATGGCTTGCCCATACTTCTGGCTACAACCGCAGCATGGGATGTTTTCCCTCCCTTACTTGTCAATATTCCCTGGGAGGCAAAGAATCCATGAATATCTTCCGGCTTGGTCTCTTCCCTGACCAGAATGACCTTTTCTCCAAGCTTTCCTCTGCTTTCAGCCTTATCTGCATCAAAGACAATTCTGCCGGATGCTGCCCCTGGAGAGGTTCCCAATCCTTTAGCCAGGGGTGCCGGTAATTCACTGGGGTCCAGATGAGGATGTAAAAGCTGGCTCAACTGTTCAGGGTTTACCCTCAGGATTGCCTCTTCTTCTGAGAGCAATCCTTCGTTAACCATATCTACTGAGGTCTTAATCAGGGCGTCTGCATTCATCTTTCCGTTTCTGGTCTGGAGGCAGTACAATTTTCCCTTTTCAATAGTAAATTCGAGATCCTGAACTTCGTTGTAATGATCCTCAAGGGTGTGCCTCAAATCTTCAAGTTCCCTGTAAGCATCCGGCATATCCTTTCTAAGCTCACTGATCGGTTTGGGTGTCCGGATTCCCGCTACAACATCCTCGCCCTGAGCGTTAATCATATATTCTCCATAGAGGCGATTCTCGCCGGTCGCGGGATTTCTGGTAAAGGCGACACCGGTAGCGCTATCGTTACCCATATTGCCGAATACCATCTGGCAGATATTGACTGCCGTACCATTAGCCATGTCAGGAGTTATGTGAAATTCGCTACGATAATCCACTGCCCTCTTTCCCATCCAGGATCTGAAGACAGCCTCAACGGCGATTTCCAGTTGTTTTAATGGTTCGTGAGGGAATGGTTTCCCTGTCTCATTCTTTATTAGAATAAGAAATTCTTCCGATATTTTTTTCAGTGCATTGGCATCCAGTTCAGTGTCTAAATTCACCTTATATTGAGATTTAATATTACTGAAAATCTTATCAAAGGGCTCATCGTCCAGTCCAAGGCAGATAGTTGCAAAGAGCTGTATCAATCTCCGGTAGGCATCATAGGCAAATCGTTCATTTCCTGTCTGTTTAATCAGTCCGGTTATTGTTTCCTCGTTTAAGCCCAGATTTAAAATAGTATCCATCATTCCCGGCATGGATATAGCGGATCCAGATCTTACTGAAACAAGAAGTGGGTTTTGGGAATCGCCAAATCCTTTTCCGGACTTTTTTTCCAGTTTATCCATGTGAAGCTTTATTTCATCCATCAGGACTGGATCGATGCCTTTCTTCTTTTTCAGAGTGGCTAAACATGCCCCGGTGGTTATAACAAAACCAGGTGGGACAGGAAGGCCGATCCTGATCATTTCACAGAGATTAGCCCCCTTACCTCCAAGGAGCATTTTATTTTTTCCATCTCCTTCTTCAAACGAATATATAAATTGCTTTCCTTTCACGTTTGCCTCCTTATTTATTCCCCCGTATCCAAAATACAAGAATTTAATATAATAGCTTTAGTAGCCTTGCAAATCAAGACCAAATTTCATTTTTTGACAATTCGATACATTAAAGATATTTATGCCGGGGGAATAATTCGGTTGCAATGAACCAAATTGCGTGCAACATTGCGAAAGTTTGATTATCGGGTTGATAATGATGGATATTGAGATTGCGTGTTAAGCGTATTCCCCGTAGCCTTGCTGAGGGGGCGCAAAAAGTGGTGCAAGTAAGATCATGGCTGAAAATCCGATTACAAAAGAAGAGACAAAGGTTATCCTCTTTTCCGGAAAAGGAGGCGTGGGCAAGACTACAATTGCCGCAGCTACCGCTTTAAGTTATGCCCTTGAGGGAGAGAGGACATTGATTATATCTACTGATCCGACTCCTTCTTTATCCCATATCTTTGAAACGAAATTGGAATATAAGCCCTCAATGTTCACAGAGCACCTTAAGACCGCTCCGCGTATCTATTCCCAGTTAAAAATAGCCAAAGAAAGTAAAAGTTCTGTATTCAATATAATAGATGGCTGGAAGAAACTGTCTTTAGAGGACATGAGTTTCCTGAAGGATAATGTAAGACTTGTAACAATAAGGGAAGGACCCATCCGTAATATAGAAGAAAAACTCCTGCCCTAAGAGGATTGTCTCTCCGAAAAGAACTATCCAGCTAAATGCGTATCGTGGTGGGTAACAGTCTGTTAAGATGTGATCCCCACTAAATTATTTGTTTGCCAGTTATGTGATTTAATGGTATTCCTAACATCACTTGGAAAATCCTGATTTTCCTTTATGCTTGCTGCTGGTTTTAGCCTGTAGGATCATCTGTTGTGGTTTAATTTCACTCAAATTGTCTGCAACGTTGCAAGAGTTTAAATTTTTAATTTTTGCAGCTATGTATTGGATATATGCGGCAACAGGATGGCTTATAATAGTCTTAATTTCTAACCACGGGCAATATATTGGCAGGACAAAATGCTATATGGCAAGTACCTCTTTTCCAGCGTATTCGATGATGACGCTATCCTTCCTTATTACAAGGGATCTACTTTCAGGGGAGTTTTCGGTCACGCCTTGAAGAAGGTCGTCTGCGCTCTTAAAAGACAGGATTGCAAAGACTGTCTTTTAAGAGAAAAATGTGTCTACTCCTTCGTTTTTGAAACTCCCTCCGCAAGAGATGATCACGGTAGCCGGAAGAGAATAGCCTCTCCACCTCATCCTTATGTGATTGAGCCACCCGATAACACAAAAACCGATTACGAAAAAGGCGAATCTTTTGACTTCACCCTTCTTCTTTTCGGCAGGGCGAATGACTATCTTCCCTATTTTATTTATGCCTTCGAGCAGATGGGGAAAATGGGCATAGGACGACGGATCGAGGGCAAGCGCCCGGCGTTTAAGTTGGTGAGTGTTGCCGCGGATGACAATCCCGTCTATTCCAGTCAGGACAATAAAATCAGAGAAGGCGAGTTTACACAGGATCTGGTTGCTGAGGATCATCTGCCTGAAGAATATAAGACAATTCACAGCCTCGAGCTGACCTTACAGACCCCCCTTCGGCTTAAGTTTGAAAACTCCCTTCATGCAAACCTTTCTTTCCACATACTTGTGAGGGCAATGTTAAGACGGGTATCATCACTTACCAATTATCATGGAGACGGGGAACCACCGCTCGATTACAGGGGTATGGTTAAACGTGCAGAGTCGGTTGAGATTAATGATTCCTCACTTAAATGGTTTGACTGGAAACGATACTCAAACAGGCAGGACCAATCGATGCTTATGGGAGGGATAACCGGAAAAGTACGCTATTCGGGAAACCTTGGCGAATTTGTACCGCTTATAAAATTCTGCGAGAAGGTGCATATTGGGAAGCAGACTTCCTTTGGTCTCGGGAAGATCAAGATTACAGGGATATGACGATGAAGAATATTCTTCTTGCCGTTGTTGGTTTAAGCCCTCAGGTGATTACCGAAACACTCTTTGCCCTGCATCAGCAAAATCGAAAAGTTGATGCCATTCATATTATTACAACGCGGCAGGGAAAGGAGAAGATAAATGCACACCTTCTTTCCCCCGGCGATGGCAAGTATTACCAGTACCTCAAAGAATATGACGTTGATCCTCAAACTATAGATTTAAGTTTCGATAATGTTCATACCGTAAAAGACAAAAACGGTGTGGAGATAGATGACATTACCGGTGAGGAAGAGAACGAATGGCTGCTCAGGAAATGCCTGGAGCTGACCTTCAGGTTTACGAAGGATTCAAATACTGCCGTCTTCTTTTCGGTGGCGGGAGGCAGAAAGACCATGACCTCCTGTCTCACGCTGGCCGCCCAGCTTTATGGGAGGCCGCGGGACCGTGTTTATCACGTGCTTGTATCACCGGAGTTTGAAAGCAATAGAGATTTTTACTATCCGTCTGAAAAATCTGTTCCCATTGAACTCAGGGACAAAAATGGGGAGCATTACATCAAAGAAACCCGGTATGCTAAGATCAACCTTGTTCCCGTTCCCTTTATTTCAATAAGAGAAC
>Ga0209121_10001005_pt1 | contig 29584 bp, 35 predicted proteins | sample Cruoilmetagenom3_FD_187292 | JGI IMG/M metagenome (GOLD analysis project Ga0209121, IMG submission 187292) | Oil polluted marine microbial communities from Coal Oil Point, Santa Barbara, California, USA - Sample 3 (SPAdes) (version 2) | ecosystem: Environmental > Aquatic > Marine > Oil seeps ...
ATTAAGAATATATCTTCTTTATCATTTACAGTTGAAGGGGGAATAGTTCAAAAGACAAATACAGGATTTTACATATTTAATGAATTAGAATATGTATCTTTCTCTCTGGATAGTAAATGGAAAAGATTAGATTTTTAAAGAAAGTTAATGAAGGCAGTAATACTTGCAAGAGTATCTACAACTAGACAAGAGAATTACTGATAGTGAATATACAGAAAGGAAGAACAAGTACCAAGATGAGATTAAAGTCCTTCAGAGAAAGATAACACAGCTTGGAAAGGCTGATGAAGAATACTATGTACTTGCTGATTCAATCCTTTCTTTAGCTCAGAGAGCAGGAGAGTTGTTTGAAAGTTCTGAAATGGAACAAAAGAGACAAATTATAAATCTAACACTTCAGAACCTTACTCTAGATGAGAGAAAACTAAGCTATGACTTGATAAAACCATTTGATGTGATACTAAAATCGCAGGAAAGTCATAATTGGCTCCGCGAGAAGGACTCGAACCTTCAACCCATTGATTAACAGTCAATCGCTCTACCATTGAGCTATCGCGGATTACTACCAATTATATCTTCCCCATTCTATTTTTTCAACCGTAATGTATAATGTAGTGTATATAAATTGTAATACCCCTTTACAATGACCCCCAAAGATATTCAAATTACATTCATTGGAATGAAACCAACAGAACCATTAAAGGAATACTGTAAGGAAAAAATATCTAAATATAAAAACCTCTGGAAGAAGGCTACAAGTATAGAAGTGTTTCTAAAGGAAAATATAAATAGAAAAGGAGTAAAAAATAACTTTAGGGTTGATATAAATGTGTTCTTACCAAAAAGTAAGGTAAGAGTAGAACAGATAGGGAAGGATATGTATGCTAATATTGATAAAGCTACTGATATACTTGCAAGAAGATTAAAAAGATATCAAGATAAGAAAACATTCTGGGAAGGAAAAGAATCATGGAAAATATTAGAAGCAGAGGTATCTAACAAAGAGATAGAAGAGGAACATGAAATGGATGATTACTATGCATATATTCCGCAAATTGCTACTAGAAAACAGATAACTGATCTCTCACCGATAGAAGAAGGAGAGGCTATAGAGAGAATGGAACTATCAGGATACAATCAGTTACTCTTTATGAATAAATCCACAAGTAAGCTATCAATGCTGTATAAAAGAAAACAAGGTGGGTATGGACTTGTAGAACCTGTTTAACCCAATACTATCTAGTTATTCTATCTCTGTAATATCTTCTTCTCCAGTATTTGTATTTGCCTCATCTATAATGTTGGTTAGGATATTCCTAGTAGCACCCAAGAATTGGTATGTAGGTTTATCTACTATATTGTTTTGGATCTTAGCATTACTCTCTAAATCAGCTAACCAGGTTGTCTTTGCAGTTTCAACTTCCTGTTGAAGGAAGACATCTAATGTTTGTTCTCTGTAAGTATCGTAGTCAAGAAGCTCTCCCTCTTCCAAGTTAGAAGCCTCTTCTGCAAATATTACATCGCTATACTGCTCAAAGAATGCCATAACATCTTGTTCTGTGTATTCAATAGATGGTTCTAATATCTTCTTAGATAATATATCAATCCTAATCTGTTCAGTAAGATCTTCCATAGTGAGGTTGTAAGCATCTAATGAGAGGGTAAGTTGTTCAACTCCACCTAACTGTTGTGCAATATTATCTATCTCTACCTGTATATCCTCATCTGTTGCAGTTACACCCTCATTAGTCGCTTCCTGTTTAACCAATTCCTCCTGAATTAATTGGGTAGTAATTGAACTACCGTATGCTTGATCTAACCTGTAGTAGTACTCTTTCCTAGATATTCTAATTCCATTAATTACTACAACACTGTAGTCATTATTAAGATATTGAACTCCGAAATCCATAATCACAAAGCATACCAATATTGCAAGGGCTAATAGGGAGTATCTTGTAATCTTACTTTCTTTAATACCTTTCCATGTAGGCTTTTTGAATTTAATCTTCATCTGTTTAGATTTCTTTTTTGGAGCGGTTTTTGTTTTAGTAGCTTTGGACATATAAATATATATTACAAGTTATAATTAATTAGTTTAACAGAAAAGAGAATAATTTTCAAAGATTATTCTATTGTAAATGAAAATATTCTGTTCTTAAGCCTGTACTACTGTTCTCAATGACAGCGTAAGTATCTCCACATCTATCCGTTCCTTTGGATAAGTTCCCAGACATGGCTGCATAAACAGGGGAACCATACCCATTTAAACTATAGATATCGATAGATTTTCTTGGAAGAATATGATGGTCTTGTGTAAGAATTACTCTTCCTGATAATGGGACCCTAAAGGAGTCACTCCTTACGAAGTAGTATTTCCAACCAGAAGCAGATTGCCAGTAGTAATCAGGTCCTTTTGTAAGATATCCTCCCCATGGATCAATTTGACCATATCCATGGTAATATCCTGAATTCATATAGTCGATAGAGAAGTGTAGGTGTGGCCCAGTACTACATCCATTTGCTAATCCTCCCATATTTCCAATCCAATCACCAGTATTCACCCATCCGTAATTAGCCATCTGATCTCCATGTTCTGCGATATACATCATAACAGCTTCGTCTAAGAGACCTTGCTTAATTCTGTTGGCATCCCATGTTGCTAACAATGATTTTTCTTTTTTAATAGATTCAGATAAAAGATATGATTTCTCACTTTTCTGTTTATCTAATTCTATCTTCTGTACTAAGATCTCATCTTGTTCAGCTTCTAATTTCTGTCGTACTTGTTGTAATGCAGCACTTTGTAGTGTGAGGGATTCCTCTTTAGAAAGTAGTTCTGCTTCCTTTTCGCTTAACATTGTTAATTGTTCAATATCCTGTTCCTTTGTTACTAAGAGATATTTTGTTCTTCTTAAAATATTTTCTAAATTAGAACTATTTAGAAAAATTTCTAGTGGGCCGATAAAGGTATATTTGTAAGACTCTGTAAGACGTAAGTTAACTGATTTTTCTATTTGATTAATTTCCTGTTTACTCAAAGCTATATCATCCTCGACTTCTTCAATATTGCTTTCCATTATCTTTATCTCTACATTGTATACTGCTATTTCAAGCTCAGTACTACTAATAAGTTTAGAAGTTTGTTCAATTTGTTCATCAATATATTTAATCTTTCCTTCTAAAGATAGCTGTTTGTAGGCTTCATCTTGAAGTTGGTTTTCAATATTACTGTTTGATTCATTGATATCACCCAGTTGATCTCTAAGATAGTTTAAACACTCTATTGAATCTGGATCCATATCTGCTGGACACAGGCTTGTCTCAGCTAGGATAGTACTGTTGTATGAGAAGAATGATATAAGAATTAGGATTGGGATTATTAGAAGATAATATTTGTTTTTTAGAATATTAAATTTCATTGTTTATTTCCTAAGATATTTATGTACTGCGCTACTACTACTCAAGATACCAAGTATTGCACCAATACCTATATGAATAAGGTAGTGTAGCAATACAAAAGGAAAGTCAAATTGATTTAAGTATGGAAGGTTAAAATCAATAAAGAGTTGTGATATCCAATACCAGAAGTCAGCAGTTTGACTGTAGTAAACGATGAGATACCAAGGTATTAATATTAAAGACGATGCTAGGAATCCACCGATAACACCGTATAGGGCACCTTCAATCAGAAATGGTGTTTTAATAAAGGATTCTGAACCACCAACTAAATGCATTATTTTAATTTCTTCTTGATGAAGTTTAATGTTTAGACCAATAGTTACTTTTATTAAAAAGAATGTAATTATTGTTAATGCACTAATTATTACTAATGTTCCTATATTAATAATTCCAGAGAGAGTCTTCATATTATCAACTACATCTTTAAAATACATAACATCATCTATATACACATTTTTATCTTTTTCAAGGTTTATCATTTCAATAACATCAATGAGAGCATCTATACTTACAGCCCTTACTTCAAGACTCGGGGGTAGAGCGTCTGCTGTGATTGTTGAGATTAGATCAGGACTATCAGCAAAGTCTTCCCTATATATCGCTAGTGCATCTTCTTGGGAAAGGTACCCAATAGATTCGATAAGTTCTGGGTTATCTATTTTATCTCTAACTAGAAAGATTTCTTCTTCTGGTGTTTCTTTATCAAAAAATATTATTACTTGAGCCTTTTGTTCATAGTAATTAACTGCTTTCTTTGCAATAATTGCTAGACTAATAAAGAAAGAAGAAATAGTGAAGACAATCGCGGTCACAAATATTGTGGATACTGTGAACCATTTACTTCTTTTTGGTTTTGTTTCCTTTTTTTTCATTTTGTTTTTTACTTAAGTAATTTCTAATATATTTCTCTAACTCCTTTCTTTCTTTGGAGTTAAGTTTAATCTTTTTAAGATCGTATTGTGTAAGATTAAGAAGTATATCATTGGAATAGATGGCATTCTTTTCAAACTTCTTGACTAAACCTTTACTAAGGGATGCTAATTCAGAGTCCATTTTCTCTTCTGTCTTTGGTTTAATTTCTTTTATAGGAGATTTGAAGGTATGTTTTTTCTTCTTTGGTTTACTATCTGAAACAAGTTTACCATCTTGAAGATGAATCTTTCGTGAAGAGTCATTAGTAGCCTCAACTAGCGCCATGTTATGAGTAATTACAATGACTGTAGTCCCGGAAGCATTAATCTTTTTGAGAATATCAAGTATCATAAAGGAATTGTCAAAATCAAGATTCCCAGTAGGTTCATCTGCAAGGAATAGGGTAGGGTTACTAGCTAATGCTCTTGCTAATGCACCTCTTTGTTTTTCACCACCTGAAAGTTGTGTAGGTAGTAGGTGACCTCTGTCTTCTAATCCTACTAATTCTAAGAGATAATCTGTAGTATCTTTAATTTCTTTTGGTTTCTTTTTGAGTATCTCCAATGCGAATGTAATATTTCCAGCAAGGGTTCTTGTTTCAAGTAATTTCATATCTTGGAATACAACTCCTATCTTTTGTCTGTAGGAAGGTAGCATTTTACGAGGGATTTTGGGAACTTCGATATCGTCATAGAAAAGGCTTCCTGAGGTAGGAAGTTCATCTATAATTAGTAATTTCACTATTGTAGATTTCCCATGCACCGGATGAACCTGTTATGAAACAGAACTCTCCTGTGGGAATTTCAAAACAGACGTCTTTAAGTGCCACAATCCCTTTGTTATATTTTTTGGTAACTGTATCGAACTTTACCATGAGCAGTCGGTCAGTATTAATTTACCTAAGTATATATTACTGTATTCTCAGTTGCGCTTCAACAAATTTATCTAGATTCCCATTTAGTATATATTCTGGATTACTACTTTCAATATTTGTTCTCAGATCCTTTACTAATTTGTATGGGTGAAGTATATAGTTTCGTATTTGATTCCCCCAGCTTGCTTGTTTGTAATTACCTTTGATTTGACTAATTTCTTCAACCCTTTCTTCTTCTAATATTTTGGCAAGTTTTGATTTAAGTAAGTTCATTGCATTCTCCTTATTCTGTACTTGACTTCTTTCTGTGGATGAATGCACAGTTATTCCTGTTGGTATATGGGTGATTTGTACTGCAGAGGATGTTTTATTTACTTTCTGTCCTCCCGGTCCACCAGATTTTACTGCTTTAAACTCTATATCACTGTCGGCTATCTTTATATCAGTATCAATCTTTTTTAGTATAGGGACAACTTCAATTCCAGCAAATGTTGTTTGTCGTAATCCTTGTGCGTTAAAGGGAGATATTCTTACCAGTCTGTGAGTACCGTGTTCTTTTTTAAGTAATCCGTAAACATATTCTCCAAGTATTTTCATTGTTACTGTTGATATTCCAGTTTCATTTCCACTAACTATATTTTCAATATCATATTTCCATCCTTTCTTATCACAATACATCTCGTACATTCTAAGAAGCATTTGAGCCCAATCATTGGCTTCTGTTCCTCCCTGTCCTGCATGGATGCTCAGTAGTACATTATGATTATCATATTTTCCTGAAAGAAATTTTAATCTTTGAAATTCTTTAATCTTACTGTTTATACTATTATATTCATCCATCAGCTGTTCTTTATCTTGAGTCATATTATATAATTCAATTAAGGAATCCATATCGTTAGTTAAATCTTTCGCTGTATCTATCTCTTTTCTTATTCTTTCCATCTGTTTCATTACTGATTGGGCATTTACATTATCTGCCCAGAAGTTTTCTTTGAGTGAGTTTTTTTCTAGTTCTTTTAGTTGTTGTTCTTTTTTGGTAAGGTTAAGAGAGTTTATAATTGATTCTAAAACCGTCTTACTGCTTTTTATATCTTTCTTTGTCAAAATATTCATTGTATTCTATTATATACTATGTAATGATATTCATCATATGGGAGGGATTTTTAGTAAGAAAAAAATTAAAGAGAAGGTAAAGGATACCAAAGTTGACAGATTAGTGACTTTGATTGTTCTAGATGGGTTTGGGGTACATCCAGATGCGATGGGTAATGCAATACTTGCTTCTAAGACTCCCTTTTTGGATGCTGCATGGACATATGGGAAATCTACATTAATACATGCTGCTGGTACAGATGTTGGATTACCAAATGAAGTTGTGGGGAATAGTGAGGTTGGGCATTTAAATATGGGTGCTGGTCAGGTAGTGTATCAGTCGTTACCAAGAATTAATGAAGCGATAGCTCGTCATGAGTTGGAGCATAATAATGTTGTAAGTGATATGTTTAAACATATCGAGAGCCATGGTTCAAGGTTACATTTGGTTGGGGTACTGAGTTCTGCTGGTGTACATGGTCATATTAAACATTTGTTTTCAATATTAGAACTTTGTAAGGAACATGGTGTAGATCCATTCATTCATATTATATTAGATGGTAGAGATACACCTCCAACTGAAGGTTTTTGGTATTTGAATAAATTAAAAAAGAAGATGGAGGAGTTAGGTATAGGGCATATTGCATCTATGATGGGTAGGTTTTATGGTATGGATAGGGATACTCGGTGGGAGAGGACTAAGCTTGCATATGATGCTATGGTTGGTCTTTCGAATAGTAAATTTGTAGACCCGATAAAGGCGTTACAGGAGTCTTACACTAAAGATATTACGGATCAGTTCTTTCTACCAAGTGTTGCAGTAGATCTAAGGGGTAAGTTAATTGGCAAAGTACAGAAGAATGATGCAATACTTTTCTGGAATTTTAGAGAGGATAGGGCTAGACAGTTAACGAAGGTGTTTGTAGTTAAGGAATGGTCGCATTTCACAAGGAGAGATTTTCCAGAGAATATACACTTTGTAACAATGACTGGTTATGAAGAGGGTTTACCTGCTAAGGTAATATTCCCTCCGAATAAGGTGAAAATGCCTTTGGCTGAATATCTTGCGGATAACGGGATTAATCAATTGCATGTTTCAGAGACTGAGAAGCATATGCATGTGACTTACTTCTTTAATGGTGGTGCAGAAAAGGAGCATATTGGAGAAGATTTTTTCAATATTCCATCTCCTCGTGTGAATGATTACTCTATGACTCCAGCAATGAGTGCTCAGATAATTAGGGATGAGACGGTAAAGCGTATTAAAGAAAACTTAAGATTTAATTACGGTTTTATACTCATTAATTTCGCTAATCCAGATATGTTAGGACATACTGGTAATTTTAGGGCTACTGTTAGAGCAAATGAAATAACAGATAGTTGTACTGCAGATATAGCTAGGGCAACATTAGATCTGGGAGGAGCTGTAATTATTACTGCCGACCATGGAAATTGTGAGACTATGATTAATCGTATTACAAGGGAGGTAGATGTCGCACATACAAACAATCCAGTACCTTTTATAATATTGGAGAGTAAAGAACAGATTCAGGGTAAAGATGGTAGAGATGCCGTGAAAATAGGTACAGGTGATAGTGCTAAAACCACAGGTATACTAGCAGATGTAGCTCCAACAGTACTTGGTGTAATGGGTGTTGATCTTCCTGGTATTATGACTGGTATGAATTTGGATAAGGTTATATAGCGAGTACTAGAATCAGTATTCCAATCAGTATTCTGTAAATACCAAATACAGTTAACCATTTTTTCTTTTGAAATTTCTTTACAATATGTAATGCTAAATACCCGATTAGAAATGTTACTAAAATAGTAGGTATCATTTTAACTATTGATAGTGATCCGGTTAGTATAGATCTATCAGAAATATTTAAGTAGGCTTTCACTATCTCATATATTGTACTTCCGAGTAGTATAGGGATACCAAGTATAAAACTAAAGTTAAAGGCACTATATTTATCCATACCACACCACATACCTGTTAGTGTAGTAATACCAGATCTTGAGGTCCCTGGAATTAGAGCTAAGGTTTGTCCAAGTCCAATTAGGAGCATTTTGGATAGAGGAATATTCTCTGGAGCTACTATCTCTGCTTTTATCTTGATATTTTCTATAATTATAAACAGGATACCTATACTAATAAGTGATATAGCTATTACAATATCCTTATGGAGTAGTTCAGTTATATATCCTTCAAATAGAAATCCTACTACAGCTACTGGTATTGAGGCAAGAAGGAGTTTAAGAAAGAATAACCATTTACTTCTTGTGAAGAAATTTTTGAAGAGTTCTTTTCTAAAAAAGAGGATAATTGCCAGAGTAGTACCAAGATGTAATACTGAGAGGAATAGAGTATTTCCAGATATATCGTAATCCAGTAGATTCCCAGCAAGTATTAAATGTCCAGTACTTGATATTGGGAGTAATTCTGTAATACCTTGTATTACAGATAATGTAATTATTTTAATTGTATCCATATAGTTATTCCTAATCTTATTTCTTTTATGGTAATATTTTCTAAGATGATAGTCAAAAAGAAAATTCAAATAATTTTTATTATATTTAATATTCTCTTCTATCCTTTATTCTTTTCATCTGCAATTATGGCTTCCTCCCCATCTTTTTCCCCCTATCCTGTTAGCGGTATTATAAAAAATAGAGAGAGTGGTTTTACAGTGGATATTTTAATAGATAGTGGTGAGTATGAATTAAATAAGGCACGAATGGTGTTAAATTTTGATCCAAGGTTGGTTCAGCTTACAAAAGCTAGTAGGAATAATTCTCTTTTTGCACAGTGGCCAGCAGATGAGAGTACACTTGATAATACGAATGGAGTTATAATGCTTACTGGCTTTACCCAATCTGGAAGTGGAGATATGTATAAGACTTCTGGTGATCCAGATGTTTTTGCAAGATTGGAATTTGAGGTAATTACAGAGGAGGATACTCAGATAGTTTTAGAATGGGAGTTTACTGGAGGTGATGATTTATTTCAGACAGTTTTACTGACTGATGGAAGCCCCCCATACAACGTGTTAACTACCAGACCTCAGAATGCAGAGTTTAGATTTGGAGTGCTTTCACAGACTGCAATAGAGAGTAAGCATATTCCCTTTATCCTAGGTGGCTTCCTAATGCTTACTGCAGGGATTGTGATTACTAGTAAACCTGGGACTGTAAGAAAGAAATTTGGTACAGTTGTACTGTATGAGAAATAAAGATCTTAAAATTGCTTTAGTTGTTGAAAATTTGTTTGTATTGGGTGGAGCTAATGTTGTAAATTTGGAACTTGCAGATATCTTTCCTAATGCAGATATCTATGCATTGTATGGGAGTAAGGATTTTGTTACAAAGTATTTACTAGAGAGGAATATTCATTTTTCATTTTTAAACAGATTCCCTTTTATTAAAAAACTTTACACTTTCTACCTACCTCTTTGGCCAGTTGCTGTAGAAACCTTTGATTTATCAAAATATGATCTAGTAATTTCTTCTAGTCATTCAGTGGCAAAGGGGTGTATTACTTCACAAGATACACTGCATATTGCATATGTTCATACTCCTATGAGATTTCTGTGGGATTTAAGAGAGATGTATAGTAAGTATAGGTGGCTAAAAGCTCCTTTTCTCAACTATTTACGTATTTGGGATGTTGGTTCTTCCAAAAGAGCTGATATTTTAATTTCCAGCTCTAAATTCATAGGTAGTAGGTGTAAGAGATATTGGGGTAGAGATGTCGATGGTGTCATATATCCCCCTGTCAATTTGTATGATGGTAGTTTAATTAGGTATGAGGATAGAGAAAATTACTTTGTAGCTGGTGCTCCTTTTGCGGAGAACAAGGGTGGAGATTTTCTGATTGAGTGTGCAAAGAGATTAAAGTTTAATTTAAAGGTAGTAGGGGATGGTAGGGGGAGTAAGAGATTAAAGAGATTGGCTAGGGGATGTAAGAATGTAGAATTTTTGGGTAGAGTTTCTGAAAAGAGGAAATGGGAAGTACTTTCTAATGCAAGTGGTTTTATAGGTTGTGGAATTGAAGATTTTGGAATATTTCCAGTAGAGAGTATGAGTTGTGGTACTCCTGTATTAGCATTAAAGAAGGGTGGGTATACAGAGAGTGTAGTTGATGGAAAGAATGGTATTTTTTATAAGGAGAATAGTTTAGATAGTTTTAAGGAAGGTTTAAATAAGTTAGTTGGTATAGATTGGGATATTGATATCATACGAGAGAGTGTTAAGAGGTTTAGTAGGGAGAATTTTAGGAGAGAGGTTGAAGGTTTAGTAAAAAACAGTATATAATGTAGGTAATGCCTAGATAGCTCAGTTGGTAGAGCACATGTCTGAAAAACATGGGGTCCCCAGTTCAAGCCTGGGTCTAGGCACCATTATGCGAGAGTAGTTCAGTTGGCTAGAACGACACATTGCCAATGTGTAGGTCGCGGGTTCGAATCCCGTCTCTCGCTCCAATACCTACCAGACATATGCTAATATAAACATATGGAAATTGATCAATTTAAAAACCGTCATAATACTCAATCAGAGAATATAACAAAGATATCTTTTTTAAAAAGAATATCCCGTAAGAAATGGTTTAAAATACTCAAACCAATTATTCCAATCCTCTTACTCATTTTTACAATATCTATCCTTACTTGGATAGGAGTGTTTAAGATTAAAAGTATAGAAAATGATACTGAATTAGAATATATAATCAATCTGAAAGAGACTACTAACCAATACTTAGGACAAAGCTATTTCCTACTGGATCTAGAACAATTAAAACAAGATATAGTAGACAGTGATGGTTATGTTAAAGATGTAACTGCTCAGAAGATATTCCCTAATAAAATACTTATTACAGTTGAAGAGTATAAACCTAAATACTACCTCGAATACAAAGAAATCTGCTATATATTCTCCCGAGAGGGTTTAATACTAGAAAATATCTCTGAGTACGAACTGTGTGATTTAGAGAATGGTATTAAATTACTCTCAAATCAGAGTATTATTGCAGATGGAAAATTAATATTTGATACGGAAATCTCTCAGGTAGTACAGATATTGAATGAGTTTGGTTGGAATGTAGCTATAATTGAGGTAGATGAAGATATCCTCAAGATATTTGATGATGGGAAAGAAATCATTATTGAATCTGCAAATGACTTCGATATACAATTGGCAAAATTGTATCTTATATTAGAAAGAGTTAATATGGAGGGGATGGATTACAAATTTTTAGATATGAGATTTGAAAGACCAGTTATGGAGCTATTGTAAAGCTCTTGCATCTATTTCTATTTTAAACTATATTATTACTACGAAAACAGGGGACTTCTTAAAGTAATTTTTATTAACTAAAATCAATGGCACGTAAAATTATTACAGCAATAGATGTAGGTACATCTAAGATAACTACAGTGATATCTGCAGTTGAAGATGATCACAAACCTACAGTTATTGGAGTATGTTCTTATCCAAGTAAAGGTATTAAGAAGGGTGTTGTTATAAATATTGATGAGGCAACTAATGCAATTTCTGAAAGTGTAAATGCTGCAGAAAGAATGGCAGGTGTTACAGTATCAGATGTCTATGTGTCTATTAATGGAGATTTAGTTACTAGTTTGAATAATAAAGGTGTTGTTGCAGTATCTGGTTCAGAGATTACAATAGATGATACATATCGAGCTATTGAAAATGCTCGTACCCTATCCTTGCCAGAGAACTTAAACCCTATTCATATCATTCCAAGAGAATTTATGGTTGATAATCAGGGTGGAATCAAATATCCGATTGGTATGAGTGGTGGAAGATTGGAAGTAGAAACACATATTATTACTGCACCTAACTCATATTGGCAGAATCTTAAAAAATGTGTAGAACAGTTAGGTCTTAATGTATTTGATGTTGTTTTTACTGGATGGGCATCAGCTGCTGCTGTTCTTACTGATACAGAGAAAGAACTTGGTGTTACTCTCTTAGATATTGGTGCTGGTACATCTAGTATTGCCATTTTTCAAGAGGGAGCGATAATATATAGTGGAAGTATTCCTTTGGGTGGTGTAAATATTACTAGTGATATAGCTATTGGTCTTCAAGTATCATTAGAGGATGCAGAGAAGATTAAGATAAATATGGATGATTTACTTTCAGATAAATCCAAGCGTAAAAGTTCAAAGCTAGATAAAACTCCAGCATTACTTAGAAAGATTGATGAGGAAAAGAAAAGTGATAAACCAAAAGGAGATGAGTTAGATTTATCTTTGATTGGTGTTAAGACAGAAAAGACGGTAACTAAAGAAATGTTTAAAGATATTATAGAGGCAAGGTGTGAAGAAATATTTGATATGGCAAAAGAAGATGTTGAAAAGGCTGGCTACGATATTGCTATGCCCGCAGGTATTGTATTAACAGGAGGTACAAGTTTACTTAATGGTATTACTAAGTTTACCCAAGGTGTCTTTGGAGTACCCGCTAGAATAGGTTATGCTAGTGGATTAACTGGAATGACTGAGGAGATCTCAGATCCATCATATTCATGCGTTCAAGGTCTTATCAAACACGCTTTAGATGATGAGGTTGAGATTAACCCAGAAAACAAGAAAGTTGATATGAGTGGCGTTTTTGGTAAAATTACAAATTGGTTCAAGTCATTACTGCCTTAATAATTTTTTAATTAATTACAATGCTAGTTACAACAAGTGCAGATAATGTGGTGAACATCAAGGTCATTGGTATTGGTGGAGGTGGATGTAATGCTATTAACACCATGATCAGTGATTATGATATTCCAGGCGTGGATTTTTTAGCTTTTAATACAGATGCTCAATCTCTTAAACAGTCATTATCACCTACAACCTTGCAGTTAGGTGAGGATTTAACAAAAGGTTTAGGGGTAGGTGGTAATCACGAATTGGGAGCTCAGGCTGCAGAAGAGAGTTTAGATCAAATACAAGAGATGATAGAGGGTTCTAATATGGTATTTATTACTGCAGGGATGGGTGGTGGAACTGGTACTGGAGCTGCTCCAATTATTGCTGGGGTTGCAAAGAATATGGGAGCACTAACTGTTGCTGTTGTAACAAAACCATTTGACTTTGAAGGTGTTCAAAGAAAAGAGGTTGCTGAAGATGGTCTAACTGCATTGAGGGATAAGGTAGATACATTGATAGTTGTTCCGAATCAAAGGTTATTAGAAATTGTAGATGATACTGTATCCTTTATTGATGCCATGAGAATGGTAGATTCTGTTCTTGCTGAAGGTGTAAGTAGTATTTCAAATCTTATCAGTCAAACGGGGTATATTAATGCTGACTTCAATGATGCAAGATCTGTTATGCAGAATGCAGGTACTGCACTTATGGGTATAGGTCGTGCTAGTGGAGAAGGTAGGGCAGAGAAAGCTGCAAGACTCGCAACTGCTAGTCCTTTGCTTGATATGTCTATAGAAGGGGCTACTGGTATTCTTTATAATATCGAAGGAGCAAATCTTTCCCTTACAGAAATTAGTATGGTCTCAGACCTTATCAAAGAAGCTGTAGATCCATCTGCAAATATAAAGTTTGGTGCACAAATAAATGAGGAACTTGCAGATGAGATAATAATAACAATTGTTGCTACAGGAATTCATAAAACCGACTCAGGACTTCCTTCTGATTCAATTACAAAATCTGAGGATAAGAAAGTATTTTCTTCAACAATTGAAGATGGAGAGATCACTGACATGTTCTCTGGTTTTACAACACCCAATATGGATCGTAAATTGAAAGGGGATGATAAAGATAAATCTAAATCCAAAAGTGAGAAACTATCTGGAGGATTAAAATTTGATATTTCTGAGGATTTAGATAGTGATGATTCAAAAGAGAAAAAGAAGAAGAGTTCTGTTGCTATAGATTTAGATAGTAAAGACCCTTTAGATGTTCCAGCATTTATGAGGAAGAAAAAGTAGAACCGTGAAGATAAAGGTTCAGGTTAAACCAAATTCAAAAACTCAGCATATATCGTTATCAAAAGATGGTACATATACTGTATCACTGAAAAGTCTACCGATCGATGGTAGGGCTAATATTGAGCTCATTGATATATTAAGTAAATACTTTAATGTTAGTAAAAGTAGCGTTATAGTGAAAAGAGGAAAAAATTCCCGTATAAAATTTATTGAGGTATTAGAAGCATAGTAGAATTTTTGAATAAAAAAACAGAGAAGCCAAGGCTTAAACTTATGATATTAATTCCAAGCATTATTATTTCCATAATAGGGATAGTAACTCTTCTATCAACAACCATACTCCCCGATGGAAGTTTTGGAGATTTAACAATAGTGAGTAAACAGATCCTATTCGTAATAGTTGGATATATATTTTACTTTTTAATTTCTAAAACTAATCTTTCATATTCTAGGTACTGGCAAGTTATTTCAGCAATGTATTTATTAACCCTATCTACACTCATTGCTGTCTTAATGTTTGGTCCTACTATCAATAATGCGAAAAGATGGTTAGTTGTGGGTGGAATACAGATTCAACCTTCCGAATTTGCTAAAATCACAATTATTTTCCTTACTGCGTTCATCCTTTCACAGAAAGAGAGATACAACCAATGGATACTGTTTTTGCTTAGTCTAATTCTTGTATTACCCATTTGTTTTTTAACATATATCGAACCAGACGGAAGTATGTCTATATTACTTTTAGCAATATGGTTCTTTGTGGCATTCACAGGACTAGATGACCAGTTTAGAAATAGTATAGCGATAGCTATTGTCCTCCTGGGAGTATTAGGCTTCTTACTTTCTTCAATACTTAGTAATGTAATATGGTTAATCTTAGTTGTAGTAGCCTTAATTATTTCAATTTTTGCATATTACCATAGAGATCGTTGGAGAGTACTCATAGTTGTAAGTTTTCTTATTTCAATTGTACTCGGTTTAACAGCAAGTGTAGTATGGGACAGTGTTCTTAGAGATTATCAAAAAGATCGTATTGAAGTCTATCTCAATCCTACTCAGGATACTGGTGATACTGGATTTAATGTAAATCAAGCAAGAATTGCCATAGGATCTGGACAGATATGGGGGAAAGGATTTGGAAATGGAACTCAAAGTAAAAGAAACTTCTTACCTGAACATCAGACTGATTTCATATTCGCATCTTTTGCAGAAGAATTCGGTTTAGTTGGGTCTGTTTTTTTACTCATGCTTTTTGCGGTGATAATACTATCTGGGTTTAATAGGACAATACTCTTAACTAATGAACCATATTTTGCTATGATTATCCTCGGCTTTACTGTTAAGATACTGCTTGAAGTATTTGTCAATATCGGTACGAATACAGGAGCAATTCCTGCAACAGGTATTCCATTACCACTTGTAAGTGCTGGGGGAAGTGTAACTTTGGTTACCCTATTTTCTTTAGGTGTAATTCAGAGTATAATGGCTCATTCCAAAAGGGTAGATAGTACTACTGATATTATTCAGAGCTATGAAGTTTAAATTAGAATAAAGAAACATGGCAGAAAAAACGCAGAAGAAAAAAGATAAGTTTGCAGTAATTAAACTTGCAGGTTCCCAACTTAAGGTAAGAGAAGGAAATCGGTTTGAGGTTAAGAAATTGAAAGGGAATAAAGGGGATAAGTTAGAAATTACTGATGTGCTTCTAATTGCTGATGGCAAAGATGTAAAAATTGGAACTCCTAATGTAAAGGATGCCAAAGTGACACTTGAGATTATGTCTCAAAAGAAGGGAGAAAAAATCAAGGTATTTAAGTATAAAGCAAAGTCAAGGTATAGAAGGAGTTATGGTCACAGGCCTCAGGTTACAAGAGTTTTGGTTAAAAAAATTAGCTAATGCAATATTTTTTTCAATTAGGAAATTTTAAGGGTTTGTCTCAAGCTGAACTTAGTATCGTCTTCGAGAGTTATAACATTTCTAAAGATTCAATAAAGAATTTTTCTGAGAAGATCCTGTTAATTGATAGCAAGGATTTGAACGATAATCTTGTCAAAAGAATTTTCAATAGACTTGGTGGATATATTAGAGTAGGAAGAGTAGTTAATGACTTAGAAAGGTTTTTAGAGAAAGAGTATGAAGGAAAGGTAGTTTTTGGTCTTTCATATATAGGTGATAGTAAGTTTGATATTAATAAGTTTAACAGTTTAGCAAAACAGTTAAAGAAATATTTCAGGGATAAAGGTGTTAGTTCTAGATTTATCTTACCAAAGAAAACAGAATTAAATGCAGCACAAGTTAGAAAGAATTTGATGTTAGAAAAAGGCTTTGAGCTTTGTATATTAGAGAATCAGGATAGTCAGTTATACGGAGAAACGCTAGAAATACAAGATATAGATAGTTTTTCAGATAGGGATTATAATAAGCCAAGTGTAGATACAGAAATGGGTATGTTACCCCCTAAGTTAGCTAGGATTATGTGTAATCTTACTGGTTTACAGTCTGGTGTAATATGGGACCCGTTTTGTGGATCAGGAACTATTCCAATGGAAGCAACTATACTTGGGTACAATGTATTAGCATCTGATTTGAATATTGAGGCTGTAAAAGCTACTGATAAGAATATTGTGTGGCTGTCAAACAATGGGTATATTTCAGACATTTTGTATGAGACATTTCAATTAGATATTACTAAACCTACTGGAGAAGTTTTAAAAAAGTTAAAACATACTCAAATAGATGCTGTTGTTTTTGAATTGTATATGGGACCTCCACAAACAAAATTGGTAACAGAAACTCAAGCTGATACCTTACTTAATGATGTTAAGGTTCTTTTGGAGTCAGTAATAAAGATATTAGAAGAGATAGGGAAAAGAAAGATTAAAATGATTGTTATAATCCCTTCTTATAAAACAGAATCTGGTTGGAAAACACTTAGAATAAGGGAAATCTTCAGTAAAAGATGGTATGTTTTGAATAAGGAATATAGTAAAGAAGACTTGAAATGGAAGCGGAATAATAGTATTATTTGCAGGAATATTTTCATATTAGAAAGAAAGTAGTTTAATTATTATTTAAGAAATATGTCACATACACTTGGAGGGGGGTTAGTATCAACATCAGGTAATGTAGCTGGTAAAAGACTTGGTATTAAAAAGTATGCTAATGAAGTTGTTAGAGCTGGAAATATAATTGTTAAACAAAGAGGTACCGTTTATCATCCAGGAAGGAATACATATCTTTCTAAAGATTTCTCTATTCATGCTCAAACAGATGGGAAAGTAGAGTTTAGAAGAATGAGTGGTTTTAAGAGAGGTAAATTCTATGTAGATGTAGTACAATCTAAGTAGTATGAGTAATCCGAATACGGTTCAGATAGAGAGTAAGAACGCATTACTGGAACTTCTGCGTGGTGGTACTCAGTTTGAGCGAATATATATTGCATCTAATGCATTTAAGGATCCAAAGACTAGGGAGATAATTAAACTTGCTGGAGATAGTGGTATTCCAGTAATTAAAGTTCCTAGAAAGACTTTGGACAGGAAGACAAGAACAGCTAGTTCTGAGAGTGTAGTGGGGATTATGATTTCTCAAAATAGTTGGGATTTGGATGATCTTCTTGATCAGATATATGAGAATAATAAGATACCATTTTTACTGATACTTGATGGTATTAAGTACACACAGAATATAGCCGCAATTATGCGTACAGCATTTGCTGTTGGTGTAAATGGTATTATAGTTTCTCCATCTAAGAAATCATTAGTAACTGATGAAACTATTAGAATCTCTATGGGGGCTGCAGAGAGAATCCCTCTTGTGGAAATGAATCTATTTGAAGCTGTTAAGAAACTTAAAGAGGAGGATATTAAATTGTGTGCTATCCACATGGATGGGCAACCATATTTTCATAGTAAATTAAAAGGTTCAATAGCTTTAATTTTAGGTGCGGAAGATGTTGGTATATCCACGGGTATGTTGGAGAGATCAGATATGAAGGTCTCTATACCGATGAATAAGGGTATTGGTTCATTAAATGTTAGCGTTAGTGCTGCAATCCTGATGTATGAGAAGTTAAGACAGGAAGTTACTTTGAAGGAATAGATTTGAATTTATCTACAATCTTATTCAATTCTCCCATTGTTTTATATCTAATTATTATTTTCCCACCTTTACTCATCTTGGTAACATGAACATTAAAGCCTAATTTTTTAGCAATATGTGTTTCACAACTCTTTGTATGTTCATCTACACTTTTCCAAGCTCTTGTAGCTTCAGATTTTCCAAACATAATCTTTCTTACTAAAGCTTCTGTTTGTCTTACACTTAGTCCCCTTTTTAGGATAATGTCTGCTGCTGCAATCATTGACGTCTCATCTTTAATACCGAGTAAAGATCTAGCATGTCCCTCTGTTATTGATTCGTTTAGTACTAACTCTTTTATTTTATCTGGTAGATTATCAAGCCTCATCTTATTAGCAACTGTAACCCTATTCAATCCAACTTTCTTTGCAATTTGGCTTTGTGTTAAACCAAACTCTCTACTTAACTGTTTAAATGAATATGATTCTTCAAGGGGGTTTAGATCTTCCCTTTGAATATTTTCGATAAGGGCTAGTTCTAACATTTCAAGTGGAGATGTTTCCTTAATTATTACTGGTAAAGTATTAAATCCTGCAAGTTTCACTGCCCTGAACCTTCTCTCTCCTGCAACTATGAAATATTTATTTGAACTTTTATCCTTGGTGATAATTAATGGTTGTATTACACCATGTTCTCTTATAGAATCAGCAAGATCCATTAATCTTTTAGGATCAATATGCATTCTAGGTTGGTAAGGGTTAGGAACAATTCTTTCTACATTAAAATTTTCTATATACTGTCTGGATAGCTCTCCTGTTGGAGTACTTGTATCGATTAATGCTGCTAATCCTTTTCCTAACCTTTTTGCTTTGTTTGCCATTTTTTGTTATTAAAAATTTATTGAAAACGTTTTATGAACTCTTTAGCAAGTTTTTTATAGGCTTGTGCTCCAGTAGAAGATTTATCGTATTCAAATATACTTTGACCAAAGGATGGTGCTTCAGAGAGTCTTACATTCCTTGGTACGACGGTTTTAAATGCTTTTTCTCTAAAGAAATCTCTTACATCTTCTACGACATTTGCTGAAAGCCGAGTTCTACTATCGAACATAGTGAGAATTACTCCTCCGATAGTGAGGGAGGGGTTGATACCCTTAATGAGTTTTATTGTTGCTAGAAGCTGTCCTAGACCCTCTAATGCATAGTATTCACACTGTATTGGGATAATGAGGTCATCGGCAGTTGTTAATCCATTTATCGTTAGTAATCCTAGTGATGGTGGACAGTCGATTAATATATAGTCAAAGTCTTCTTTGAACTCTGCAAGAGCTTTTTTAAGTAATGTTTCTCTAGCTAACATATTAACCATTTCAATTTCAGCACCTGCTAGTGATAAGTGAGATGGTAGTAAGAAGAGATTAGGATTACTTGTTGTTACAAATACTTCTGATATGGGTATCTTATTAACAAGTACATCATATATACTTTTGTAGGGAACTTTTTCTGTTTTATTCCAACTTTGTTTGTCAAACTGTTTCGTAAAACCAAGTCCGGAGGATAGATTGGCTTGTGGATCAAGGTCGATAAGTAGTACTTTCTTTCTTTTTTGGGCTAGACTCGCACCCAGATTAAGTACCGTTGTAGTCTTACCAACTCCACCTTTCTGATTAGCTATTACAAATGTTCTCATTGTTAAAATCTATCATGTTTCACAGATAGTGTCTAGAGGGTTTCATACTTTTCATGTGTCACTATTCTAAATTCAGAAAGAGGTAGGTACACAATCCACGCTTTTGCTTTAATCCTATCTTTAGATATTGAACCAAAGGTTCTTGAGTCAGAACTATGTGGTCTATTATCTCCACATACAAAGTATTCATTCTCTCCAATCGTAATGGTTTGACCCTCTGCAACGGTAGCCCCACCATTTGTGTATACAGTATCTGCTAAGTATGCACCCTCATCTAATTGATTACCATTTATTAATATCTTTCCATCTTTAATGGTTAAACTATCTCCAGGGACTCCAATGATTCTTTTGATAAAGTCTTGTGTCTCAGAATATTTAAATATTATTACATCACCTCTTCTAGGTTCAGAGAATCTGTATAGAACTTTGTTTGCCATGAGATATTCACCGTTCTTATACGTAGGATGCATAGAGTTTCCTAATACTTCATGTGGGGTCATGAGGAATAGGTAGAGTACAACCGCTATTACTAATGCAATTACTACTGTTTCAACAAATGAATAGATAAAGCTTCCAATTGAGCCTAATATACTTACAATTTTTTCTTTTCCTTCTTTAGGCTCTTCTTTTGATACTTCGTACATATTTGGGACAGTGTAATATTAATAGTGATATTGTAGCATGAATGGAAGTTGAATAGAAATATTAAGATTTAATGAGTTACAATCAATTTTATCTTGTAGGATAAGGCTATCTTGATATACTCAAACATGTTTAAAGATTTTGACGAGTGGAATAAACTTAAGAAAAATATTCAAATTGGGCAAAAGATTCGATACTTTAGGGCAAGAGAGATATGGTGGTGTCATATTGGCGCAAATATTGGCTATGAACAAGATGGAAAAGGTAGAGGTTTTTCTAGACCTATCCTTATCTTAAATTCTTATAACAGAAATTTATTATTAGCTGTCCCTATTAGTAGTAAGATAAAGGATAAAAATAGGTATTATCAAAAAATTAGTTATAATAACAAGATTTACTCTGTAATAATATCCCAGATTCGATTATTAGATTCAAAAAGGTTAATAAGAAAGATAGCAACATTAAATAAAGAAGATTTCGAGAATATTAAAAAATATGTGAGAAGTATTATGTAAAAAAACGGTGATTACATAAGTAATCACCTCGGAGCCCGAAGGCTTTTGTTAAAATTAGTATATCACTAATAATTATTTTCGACAAGACTGGTACCGCTACGGGGAATCGAACCCCGGTTTACAGGATGAAAACCTGCTGTCCTAAACCACTAGACGATAGCGGCATAACTCTCGTATTTTACTATGAATGGTACTACTTTTTCAAATTCTTTATATATTGACGATCTTCTTGTAAGGAAGCTCTCCTGTATTGATTGAGTTTTCTATCAAAGACATATCGTCTTTTACACTTACATTCAACTAAATCACTATTCTTAGTTAATATACCGATTCTGTCAGCTTTATCCAATTGGGATGTACAACCAACACACAGTTTCCTTTGTAAGAGGACTTCTTGGAACGGTTTTAGTATTTTTTTAATCATTTTTTCTATTTAATATATATTGGTGCCGAAGACAGGAGTTGAACCTGCACAGGGTATTCCCCTACATGCTCCTAAGGCATGCGTGTCTGCCAATTCCACCACTTCGGCATGGAATCTCACATATTTTACCCTAAGATTGAGTATTTTAGAAGGTAGAGTAGTAATGATTTGTAATTTTCTAAAAAACAATATATATTGTTACTAGTTATGAAAGTTATACGTTGGATACTTGCATTAATATTTTCTTTATCTCTTTCGATAGTAGTTTTTATTGGAATCCCCTTAGGAGTACTTACACATATTATAGCGAAGCCTGAGAGAGTGAAGTTATTTGTAGAAGATTCAGGGATATATGACAATATAGAAAGTATTCTTTCTGAGGTTATTCCACTTGCATTTATGGGTACTGAAGGGACTGTTGTTTCTGGTGAGGGTGATGATTATATGGCAGTTTTGATAGCAGAGATTGTAACTCCTGAGTTTCTTAAGACGAATATAGAAGAGAGCGTTGATGCTTTTTATAGTTGGTTGGAGGGAGAGAGTGAATACCCACAGATAGAGATTAATTTAGCAGAAGATAAGGATAAGATTACTCAGATTCTGGTACTTAGTCTATCGGGAAGGATAAAGGCTTTGCCTGCTTGCACTGGAGATCCTGTGAGCCTTGAGAGTGTAAATCCATTTACAATGGAATGTATTCCAAGTGGTTTTAATGTAGATAATTTTGAAGAAGACCTAGAGGAACAAATGTTAGCAGAATTGGGTTCTAGTGAGGATGCAGACACGGTTTTTGAGCAATTTATATTTAAGACAAAGCCAGAAGACTTCAATACTGAATTAACACAAAATGCTCGTTCAGCTTATCGTATTGCTACTTTTGTACCCACCATTATTATTGTCCTTGTTCTACTTTTACTGTTGTTAATAATTTTGTTAATACCCAATATAAAATCTAAATTCACATTCCCAGGGGTATTATTAATACTCGTATCTTTACCAGCTAGTTTAAGTAAAATTATTATACTTCCTAACATTGGAAGGATGATGGATACAAATGTTCTTAGCCCAGCCCTTTTCAATATCTTAGAGATAGTCTTTGCAGATATTTTAGGAAGAGTGAGTGTAGTAGGGTGTATAGTTTTGTTAATAGGAGTGGTTTTGATTGTAACGGGGGTTGTAATGAAATCAAAAACAAAGAATAAGCCAGTAAAAGAGAAAGAGGAAAAGAAAGAAACTGAAGTGAAGGAAGTTAAGAGTACTTAACTCTCCTCTATTCCACCAAATACTTCCCCATATACCTTTACCATTCCATTCTCCATATGTTTTACATTTGAAAGGACATCTTCTTGTTCTATACTTTTTCCAGCAGTATCTTCTCTTAAATCTGAAAAAGGTACATGTTTTTTCATAGGTTCTACATTTGTAGTATCTACTTCTTTGAGTACTTTAACAGATTCTAGAATGGTTCTCATCTGTGGTGTGAATTTTCTGAGTTCTTTTTTACTCAGCTTTATTCTGGATAGTTCTGCAATATGTTTTAAAAAAGATGAATCTATTTTCATTCTAGTTCCTTTATTAAAATTGATTTAGTCTTATTAGGATCTGCACTGCCTTTGGTTATCTGCATTACTTGACCAACTAAGAAAGCAATTGATGCTTTATTACCACCCTTGTAATCATTTACAGCCTTCTTGTTCTTAACTATAACCTTTTTTATAATATTCTCTAAGTTACTAGCACTTTCACTAGATTGTTTTTTAAAATTATCAAGTAAATCACTTAGATCTTTGTTATTATCCAATGATTCTTTTAGTAATTCCTCTGCTTTATTCTTTGTAATATCTTTGCTATTTAATACTAGATTCCATTGTACAAGATCTGATATATCTAAATTAGCTTTAGATATTGTTATTCCTTTCTTATTCAACCAGGCAAAGATAGTTCCTGTAATACAGTTTGAGGCTAATTTAGCACTACTAGGTAAATCTTTTAATTCATCCTCTATACTAATTACTAGGTTATCAAAGAATATTGCAACATCTCGGTCTGCACTTAGCACATTTGCATCATATCGAGAAAGTTTATATATATTCATATATCGATGGATTCTTTCATTAGGTAGTTCCACTAATTCCTGTGAGATTCTTTTAATATCTTCATTCGATATATTAATGACAGGAATATCAGGCTCTTGCATATATCTGTAATCATCCACCGTTTCTTTACTCCTTTGGAATTCTGTAATCCCTTTGTCAGCATTCCAACCTCTTGTTTGTTGTATACCTTTCTCTCCTGACTCTAACTCTTTAATTAACCTTTCAACTTCATACTCTATGGACTTCTCTACTGCGGTAATGGAACCAATATTTTTAATTTCTACTTTTGCATTAAGTTCGTAATCACCAATTGGGAGTATTACCCCATTTTTATATTCCCACTTTCCTTTCTCTTGTATGGAGATATTAGGTTCACATCTCATCTGTCCTTTTTCCATGTCTGCATCTGAAATATTTAAGTATCTAGCTATCTGTCTGACTCTGGTAGCATATTCTTTAGCTTGGGATGCAGATCTAATACATGGTTTGGTTACGATTTCGATAAGGGGTACTCCAGATTTGTTATAGTCAATTAGAGAATAGGCTTTATTGCTATCTTGTTCGGTATGGTGTGTAGATTTAGCGACATCTTCCTCTTGGTGAATTCTTTCAATTTCTACAACAGTATCTGAAAGTTTAATATATCCATCTGAACATATTGGTCGTTTGTATTGACTGATCTGATACCCTTTGGGAAGATCAGGGTAGAAGTAATGTTTCCTATCGAAATATATTTCATGGTCAATATCACAATTAGTTGCGAGTCCCATTAGTATACAGAGTTCAATTGCTCGTTTGTTTGGTACTGGCAATGCCCCAGGTAGACCTAAACATACTGGGCATACATGAGTATTGGGCTCTTTTTGAAAATATCCAGTTGGACATGGACAGAACATCTTTGAATTTGTTTTTGTTTGGATGTGTATTTCTAATCCAACAACTATATCATATTTACTGTTTTCCATGTTTGAATATTAGCAAGAAATGGGTCTTTCTACAAGATTTTAGAATACTTTAATATCCCTTTCATTATTTCCAAATATTGGTAATTCCTTATTTGGAGTATCTAATTCAATATTTTCATCTTCTTTAAGTCTGTAATGTGTTCCTCTTCCTTTTCCTTTTTGTATTACATATCCTTTTTCCATTAATTCTTGGAAGTCTCTAAAGATGGTCATAAAAGAGACTCCCATCATTGTGGTTAATTCTCTTCTTGAAGCTTTCTTATTTATTTCAAGATACTCTACTATTTTCATCTGTCTGGAGTTTAATTCCTCAGTCATTTTAGGATATTTTAAAATTTTACTCTTGTATATCTCTGTGAATTCTCTTGTAGTTTCGATGACAGTAAGAGACATTGTATAGAGGAATGCTTCTATGAATGTAGTTAAATCGTTTTTTCCCTTAGAGATCTTAAATGCGGATTTAAGGTCTTCATTGATAAAGTTGATAGATTTAGAAAATGGGAACAGTATACTAGGGTTGTATTCATACTCTTTAGTAAGTAGTTCTAGTATTAGTATAGTGGTCATTTGATTGCCTGCAAAGAATGGTGCTTTTTCTATAAATTCATATGTTAATACGGCGAATTGTATTAACTTATGTGTATTATCATCGCTATTCGCTATCCATCTAAAGATTTCATTGAAATGACTTTCCATATCGGTACTGGGGTAGTAATCTCGAAGTGTGTACCATGTATCGTATAGATCATTGGGCTTTTCAGAGAAATCCTTTATTCTTCCCTGATCCCAATCATCATTCCAACCTCTAGTGAGTATTTTGTTTAGGTGCATTGCTAATTCCATACTGGGTTTGAGTGTGGTAGTACTACTGTATTTTCTAATATAGTCTCTGCAGTTCCTAAAGCTACTAAACACTTTCTTTTTACTTCTTCCTGTTGTGTGTTCCTGTCCTCTTAGTATTTTGAGTGCAGTGTTGTATCCGATTGGAAAGGCTACTAGTTGTGCAATGTTGTCTATTTCTTCTGCGTATAGTTTTTCAATCAGGGGTTTTTCTAAATCTTTGGGTAGGTCTGTATTGTTTAATTCAGAGATTGATAGTTCGTATTTAACTATATATTTGAGCATTAGGTTTGTTAATGTGTATTTTGGTATTTTCATATGTTTATTAATAGCTGATGGATGGATTCGAACCACCGACCAATCCCTTACGAAGGGAATGCTCTGACCAACTGAGCTACATCAGCTAAGTAACAGTATTGTAACACATGAGGGGTTAACATTCTAGATGGTATTGGAGCGAGAGACGGGATTCGAACCCGCGACCTTCTGCTTGGGAAGCAGACATTCTAGCCAACTGAACTACTCTCGCATGTTCATATTTTAACTATTTTCTATTAAGAAATCTATTAATTGTGTAAAATTTATACCTATAGCATTAGCTTCTTGTGGAACTAGGGAAGTAGCAGTCATACCAGGTAAGGTATTGGTTTCTAGATAGTAAATTATATTACCCTTGATTAAGAAATCAGATCTAGAGTACAAATTACAATGAAGTAGCTTGTGGATATCAATAGCTAGTTTAGAAATTTGTTTAGATAGTTTTAGTGAGATGTGTTTGGGTGGAGTAATTTCTTTCGATTCACCTTTTGAATATTTAGCTTTGTAGTTAAAGAAATCAGAATTTTTTGGAATTATCTCGATAGGAGGTAATTCGATAAAATCGTCATCCTTTTTTTCTAAACATCCACAACTAACTTCTATATCGTAATCTATTAAAGGTTGTACAATAAATTTTGCATTTAATGAAAAATCTTTCTTTAGTTCTTTAAAAGCTTTTTTAAGAGCATCATTGGTTTTTATAAGATAAACTCCTATACTTGAGCCCTTACTATTAGGTTTAATACAAATATCTTTGGTAAGTTTGTAACTATTAAATAACTCTTTGAGTTTAAATATCTTTGTATGAGGTACCATTACTGTTTCATTCGATAAGGATCTGGCCACTAATTCTCCTGTCCTATATTTATTCATACATAGAGTAGAAGATTTCGAATTAGATCCAGTAAATGGAAGATGGAAGTATTCTAAGATATTTTGTAATGTACCATCTTCTCCAAATTCTCCATGTACAGAAAGAATATTCATATACATATTCTTGAGTTTTGGAAGTTCTTCAAAAAGATCCTTTAAATCATTTTTAGAAGGTATTTCAATTTTATTATTGCTCTTTGGTTTAAAGAATGTGGTTGTTCTTTCCTTGGAGATATAGAATATATATGGAATATATTTGTCCTTGTCTATATGCTTAAGAAAGGATTTTGCTGAACTCAAAGATACCTCATACTCCATAGAGGGTCCTCCACAGATAATAGAAATCTTCTTTTTCATATATGGGACTTTGTACTATAATGATGTTTTAACTACTTCCCAATCTCCACCTAATTGGTTACCTAATCTCTTAGCAACATCTGCTGTAACAACTCCATCCTTTTTAAATTCCTCAACAACTTCATTTACTAACTTTTTGTATATATCAAAATCTATCTTTTTCCCAGCAGCTTTGAGTTTGATAACTCTCTTTTGTATTTCAGCTTTAGCATTATTATATTGTTCTGTTGCCTTTTCCCCGAGTTCTAAAGCAAACTTTTTAAGGTCTTCTCTAGTTTCTTCTCCAGATTTTGGAGCAAGTAGTACTCCTGCAACTGCACCTGCAACAATACCGAAAACTAAACCTGAGAAAAATGATCTTGTATTATTATCCATAGATAAATCTACTTAAATTATATATCTACATAGTAGCATATTTAGAGGATATGTAAAACTACTCTTTACTCATTTTGATAAGGAGGTATGCAACTACAATTAGTAATGTAGGTGTAAGAGTGGCAAACAGGATTGAGGAGAATCCGATGTCAGAGTTACTTTCTGAAACATTTAATTCCTCTGAGAGTGTAGTGGTTTCATCTTCCACTTCAATGGTATTTTCTTGGGTTGCATCTTCTTGTGCGATTAAGGGAGTAGAGAATACTCCGAAGATGAGTAGTATGGCTATGATGAGTTTCTTCATAGGAATATGGTAACATATCAAAAGGATAAAATGAATAGTAGGTTTTAGTGATATATCCAGATATTAAATTAGAAGAGAAGTTATGGAAACAGGGGTTTAAGGTAGTTGTTGGTATTGATGAGGCTGGTAGGGGACCTTTAGCAGGTCCAGTAGCTGCAGGTGCTGTGGTTATAACTCCAGACACTAAGATTATCGGTACTGTACGGGATAGTAAGAAGATGACAAGAAAACGAAGAGAGGAGGCTTTTGATTTAATAAAGGAGAGTGTGTGGGGTTGGGGTATTGGATTGGTTACTGCAGAAGAGATAGATGATTTTGGAATACAATATGCGGTTTGTAAGGCAATGAGTATTGCATTAAAGGGTGTTGAGGAGATGATTGGTAGTAAGGTAGATTATATTATCGTAGATGGTCTTAATGTAGAGCTTATAGATGATTACCCTACAATGAAGATTAAGGAGGGTGATCTTTATCATTACAGTATTGCTTGTGGTTCAGTACTTGCGAAGGTAGAGAGGGATAGGTTAATGATGGAGTATGCTACTGTATATCCAGAGTATGGTTTTGAGACAAATATGGGGTATGGTACAAAGAAGCATATGAAGGCTATGGAGAGGTATGGTATTTGTGATATACATAGGAGGAGTTATAAACCGGTTGCAAAATATGTATTAGAAGGGATATAATCACCAAGTTCTGGGCCGCTAGCTCATCTGGCTAGAGCAACTGCCTTTTAAGCAGTAGGTGCTGAGTTCGAGTCTCAGGCGGCTCACCAATCGAGACTTTTCCAATGGTAATATACTCTTCTATTTGTTCTAATGCATTTTCTTGATTAGTTGCAAATTTTTCTCCGTCATACATCAAACCTTCGGAAAAAAGGAAATTTTGCAACTCGTGTTTAGATTTTGGGTGTGTGTCTCTACCTTTCCCAGTAGATTTACCACAATTAGTACAGAATTTATCTGTTTCTTTAATTAGTCTTCCACAGTATTTACAGTACACTTTAATATAATAATAATTTAAATACAGTCTGTTGCAGTAACTGTAAAGAAGAAAGTTGCTTTGTTTTCTTTAACTATATAAGAATATTCCAAATTAATCCCTGAATTTAAGAGTTCTATTATGTCCGTATCTGAACATATGCCTGGTAAAACGAATTCTTTTATACTCTTATCTGAGAGAGTGTTTACATCTAGTCCCGAAAGAACGTAATGGTAACGTATCGCAGCAGCCTGTGGTGTAATATTTACTAATATTGTTGCATCATCTAATTTATAAGGTAATACAAACTCTTTTTTTAATTCTTTTACAGTTTCTTTTATTAAGGCGCTTTTAGAAGTAGAATTGCTTGTCCCTGTGTTTTGATTATTATATGAATCGTTACTGTTATAATTAGCAGCATAAATAAGTCCACTTACAACAATGGCTACAATGACAGATAAAACGGCGTAGTTTTTCTTCTGGGTCTTATCATTTTGTGGTTTTTTATGAATATAATTTTCGTTCTCAGGATAGATTTTCCCGCACCTTTCACAGCCTAATTCATTGTTTTTTTTGGGCTCTCCACAGTAAGGGCAAGCATCGATATCATTAATATTCCCCTTTGTTTTTGTTTCCTCAGGATTAATTCGCTCACCACAGTCTACACAATATTTTGAGTTATTTTCGATTTCCTTACCACAACCTGGACAATACATATAAAGGGAATAATAATTTAAATATATTAATAAACTCAATTATTTTTTTCTACTTTATCAATTAATTTTTGTGGATTTGCATGCCAATACAAACCTCGAAAAAAC
>Ga0209121_10001006_pt1 | contig 29568 bp, 29 predicted proteins | sample Cruoilmetagenom3_FD_187292 | JGI IMG/M metagenome (GOLD analysis project Ga0209121, IMG submission 187292) | Oil polluted marine microbial communities from Coal Oil Point, Santa Barbara, California, USA - Sample 3 (SPAdes) (version 2) | ecosystem: Environmental > Aquatic > Marine > Oil seeps ...
GTTTATCCTTATGAGGTTGGAAGATGTCCTGCAGGGACAACTTGTGTGAAGAGTTCCCATGCTTACGGAGATGGTTGTGGTGGTACTAAATATTGTTTAAAGAAGTCAGTAATTCCAAAATGTAGTACTTTAAGTAGTGGGTATCCTTTAGACCCTGGAGAGTGTCCCTCAGGAAAAACATGCACAGGAAAAGCTATATCCTATGGAAATGGTAAAAGTAAGGTCTGCTACAAAGTTAATGAGGCTAAAAAATGGGTTAACCCATTAAAGCCAATCTTAACAATTGATGCTGGGCAAGGGTGTCCCGATTATTATAAAGGTCAAAAACTCGGAGGATGTAAATGTCATAATGGGATAGATAAAAATAAGATTATTCCAATAGGAAGATACTGTCGTAACGTTGGGCTATCAATTTTACTTAATCCTTTAGACAAGTACAACAGAGTATGTAAAGCAGGGGCTGCAGTAGGAGATGTTTGTAGTCGCAATGGGATAACATGTGCCTATGATAATAATTTCCCAGGCTATCGATTTTGTAATGGTCCTATTGCAAAGCTGGCACCTTCATCTATGAATAGCGAAACAGATCAAGATAGTGGGATATTTAGCTTCTTTAAAGAGCTGGTCAAGGATATATTTGCACAAACAGAGGAGGAACAAACAGTACAATATGTTTTAGATCCGGAGACCCACTTATTTATTGGTATTCCTATTGGAACATATGAAGTAGAATATGATGGAGAAATCTATACTATTGATATTGATGAAACTGGGGAGGAGGTAGAGGTATTGCTGTATATAGATGTAAATAAGGATGGGAAGTATACAGAAGATAAAGATATAAATGTAGGAAAGGATCCCTCTTTATTAAAAATTGAGCCCCTTCTTCAGACATATGATTACACTTTTGAACAAGGTTTCAACTTTATCACTTTCCCGTGCCTTGTGACCTTAGATGGAGAGCCTATTACAGCCGCAGGTTTATTAAAGGAATGGAATGAGAAATATAGTGATGCCTTTTATTCAATATCAAAATTTGATGGTTCATGGAAAATAGTTGGTCAAAACGTCGAAATCTATGACATAAATGATTTCCAATTACTGCCAGGAGAAGGTTATGTAGTGAAGGCCAGAAATGACACTTCTGTGATAATAGAAGGTCAACCAATTAAATATGAAGAACCAACAGATGAAGCCCCAATTGCCCTTATTAAAGGTTGGAACCTAATTGGTTTATATGGTACAGGAGTAAAATCATATACAGCAAAGACCCTACTTGAAGATATCAATGGATATAGTAAGGTTGAATTCAGTGCAGATAATGTAAGTAGATGGGAATCAAATTTACAAAGGTATGATGGATTCCAAGCTGTTGATACAAATGGATCAACAGTTGAGTATGGTTTTGATTTCCTAATTAATCTTTTGCAATCCTACTTTGTAAGAGTGCAGGATGGAAGTGGTAATTGGCAACCAGGACTCGCTGAATAGGGAGACAGATTAGATAAGTAAAAAAGAAGGGGGCTTAGATGCCCCCTTTGATTTCTAATTTACTAAATCTCTATAGTTTTGCCATTAATTTCAAGGCCCATTCCGAAATCATAGGAATATCGAATCTCTCTCCCTTTGATGTCTTTACCATTCCCACAACAACTAACACGAAAACTGCCAATCCTACAAACGGTAGTAAAACATAAATAATTGTTGAAACCAGTTGAATAGCGCCAATAATTGTATACTGTGCGCCCATATATCTTACAAAATCATCATCCTTTTCGACAAAAAGTAAGATTAATCCAACAACTGGAATACAAGCTAAAATAGCCATTAATTTATTTTCTTCATTGTATTTGATATCTCCCAATGAATAAACTTTCTGGGCTTTCTTTTCCTCTGCCATAGCTTATTTTATAAAAAAATTATATTAATTCAGTATACACATAGGAATGACACATAACAAGAGTATACTATAAGTACTTGCAGGGTATACCGACAATGGTATACTAATATAATAAATTGAGTATACTAAAGCGATGGGTGGCAAATTAACTGAAAGACAAGAAAAGGTTTTAAGAATTATCCGTAATTTCTTCTTAGATAATGGGTATGCACCATCTCTTACAGAGCTACAAACCCTTTTAGATATTAGTACTAAGAGAGGTGTCGTTAGTCATCTTGAGGCTTTAGAGAAGAAGGGGTATATCATTAGAACAAGTGAACCACGAGGAATTCAGATTGTTTCTGAGGGCGAAGAGATATATGAATACCTCATTGGTATACCTATCCTTGGATATGCCAATGCAGGCACTCCAATGATCCCTGCTGATGAACAGAACCTAGGTTTACTTCAAGTAGATAGAGAGCTTGTTGGAAAGAAGAAAAATCTTTTCGGGTTAATAATTAAGGGAGATTCAATGAATGAAAAACTTGTTGGTGAGAAGAATTTAAAAGAAGGTGATTATCTTGTTGTTCAGAGAGATTCTTCCTTCGAAGATGATGATGTAGTTGTTGCAATTGTTGATGGTTGTGCTACTGTAAAAAGTATTAAAAAAGAGAAAGATATGGTAATACTTTATCCTCAATCAAATAATCCAATACACAAACCAATATATTTAGATAAAAATAGTGACTCAATGATTAATGGAAAAGTAATAATGGTCCTTGATAATCCTAATTTCTAATTACAATATCTTTTACATATTCTTTCATAACCCTCTTAATTTCTTCCAGCTCTTTAGGAGTAAAAGAGTTTTTATTGTTTAAGGAGGGATTAATAGTTTTTCCTGGTCTAAAGTTTTGGATATAGTACCTCTTTGCACCTTTAATTAGTTTCCCTATACCCTCTACAGATTCGATAGTATGAATTCCTTTTACATATGTAGTCCTAAATTCATAATCTTTTGCATTGTTCATAAGTAGATGTATACTCTTCTCAATCTCCTTGTAATCAACATTGTCTTCTAATTTCTGTTTGTATAATTCTTTTTGATATTTAACATCCATAGCCCAGTAATCTACAATATGCATTTTTAATATCTCCTCAACCATTTTTGAGTTAGTACCATTTGTATCTAGTTTGATTAGATATCCCATATCTCTAATCTTTTTTATGAAAGGAATAAGATCAGATTGAATTGTAGGCTCTCCTCCAGTAATTACAACAGCATCCAATTGATCCTTCCTTCCCTCTAAGAATGAATAAATCATCTCCTCTGACAGAACATCTCTTTTGTTACAAGGTAGGGTAACTAATTCTGGATTATGACAATACTCACATCTTAAATTACATCCATATGTAAAAATAATGCAAGCTATTTCCCCTGGATAATCAAGAAGTGTAGATTTTTGTAATCCAGTTATTAACATCTATGCGTTAAAGGTTACCCTATCTTCAAACTCAGATTGTTTACCAGGGTTCCATTGTGTAACAGGCCTAATGTAACCAACAACTCTAGAGTAAACCTCACACCTTTGTCTTTTTACCTCTTTTGGTTTGTTTGTCATGTAATTAGAAATTAAAAATTATATAAGCTCTTCAAATGGCATCCCATCAATATATCCAGATTCTGCATCACATTTAGGACAGTAAGTATGTTCCCCCGCTATATACCCATGTTTAGGACAGATACTAAATGTTGGAGTTAGAGAAAAGTAGGGCAATTTGTAATTCTCAGCAACCTTTTTAACAAAATGTCTGACACTATCTACAGAAGGCATTTTCTCTCCTAAAAAGACATGGAGTACTGTTCCTCCTGTATACATACATTGAAAATCATCTTGTAAATCTAAAGCCTCAAAAATGTCATCTGTAAAACCAACAGGAAGCTGGGAAGAGTTTGTATAGTAGGGATTGGAACTTTTTGATCTCCCAATATCAGAGGCTGTAATAATCTCATCCCCATATTTCTTCTTATCTGCTTTAGCAAATCGATAGGTTGTGCCTTCTCCAGGTGTTGCTTCCAAATTAAAGAGTTGGTTCGTTTCTTTCTGGTAATTTATCAATCTCTCACGCATATGTTCCATTATTTCCAAACCGAACTCTCTACCTTTTCCTGATGTAAGATCTAAATCTTTATCTTTAAAGAAATTAATCATAGCTTCATTTAAACCAAGCAATCCTATCGTATTAAAATGATTCTTGAAATACGCTCCGAGTCTTTTTTTTACATCGCTAAGATAGAACTTAGAGTATGGATAGAGACCTCTTTCCATATACTTTTCGATAAGCTCTCTTTTAATTAAGAGACTCTCCTTTGCAATATCCATAAGGTCGTCAACTCGTTTAAAGAAATCTTCTTTATCTTTTGCTAGGTACCCAACTCTTGGCATATTTAGCGTTACAACACCAATACTTCCAGTTAGGGGATTAGCACCAAATAACCCACCACCTCTTTTTCTCAACTGTCTATTATCCAGCCTCAACCTGCAACACATAGATCTAGCATCATCTGGACTCATATCAGAGTTAATAAAGTTTGAAAAGTATGGGATTCCATATTTTGAAGTCATCTCCCACAAGGGTTTGTATTTGGGGTTTTCCCAATCGAAATCTGTAGTCAAATTGTAAGTAGGAATAGGATAGGAGAAGAGCCTTCCTTGAGCATCTCCCTCCATCATAACCTCACAAAAAGCTTTATTTAACATATCCATTTCCTTTTGAAAATCTTTGTATTTCTCTTTCTGTGGTTTGCCTCCAATTATCACATTTTCATCTGCTAACATACCGTGTGGTTGTAAATCCATAGTTATATTAGTAAATGGTGTTTGACAGCCAACTCTAGTAGGAACATTCATATTAAAGAGAAATTCTTGTATCTTTTGTTTTACTTCCTTGTAAGTTAATTTGTCATATTTAATAAAGGGTGCAAGCAGAGTGTCAAAACTAGAGAAAGCTTGAGCACCAGCAGCCTCATGTTGAAGGGTATAGAGGAAATTAACACATTGACTCAAAGCTACACCAAAATGTTTTGCAGGTGCAGAGGAAATTTTACCTGGAACCCCCGTAAAACCTCTTAAGAGGAGATCTTTTAAGTCCCATCCGCAACAGTATGTAGCAATCATACCTAAATCATGAATATGAATGTCTGCATTAATGTGTGCATTAGAGATACTCTTTGGATATGTAGTATACAGCCAATAATTAGCCTGTACAGAAGTTGAAATATGATTATTCAATCCTTGCCAGGAGTATGCCATATTACTATTCTCTTTTACTCTCCAGTCGCTTTCTTCAATGTATCCTTTTACTAACTCCTCTGCGTCTATTAGAGATTTAATATTTTTAACCTTATTTCTAAGATTAACAAAAAGTTCAAGAGCTATGGCTGTTTTCCCATGCCCCATATCTTTTAAAGTATCCTTAACAACATCTGAAATCTCTTCAGTTGTAATCGTCTTTCTCCTCTTGTATTTTTTTATTAATCTCTCAGCTACCTCATTAGAGACCTCTTTCGCTCGCTTTCTATCATCACCACCTACACTCTCTGCAGCTTTAAATATTGCGCTAGTAATTCTTTCATTATCAAACCCAACGATTCTACCATCTCTTTTTTTTACTTTGAAAGGCACTTCTAGAGTTTTAGATTTGGGCATGGCAGTTTTACTGATTTTATTTTTATATTAAGTCTTCAATTTCTTTTTTTAGATCTTGTATACTCTCGAAATCTTTGTAAACGGAAGCGAAACGCATATATGCCAAAGGGTCAATTGTTTGTAACCAATCCAAAACCATACTCCCAATATCTTCTGTTTTCATTGGATCTGGACTTGTTATAGCCTTTCTAGAGACACTCTCACAGAATTCATCTATATGATCATCTGTGATTCTTTCGTTATCAATAGCTTTTTTAATACCCTTTTTAAGCTTCTCGCAATCAAAATTTTCAAAAGAGCCATTTTTTTTAATAATTACAACCTCTACTTTTTCAATTTTTTCGTAGGTGGTATATCGCCTTCCACATCTCAGACACTGTCTCCTCCTTCGGGTGGAGGTATCATCAGAATTATCTCGTTTGTCTACTACTTTTGAGGTAGTACTTCCACAGTATGGACATTTCATTACCACAACAGGTTGTATTTAGTGATATAAACTACCCCAACGGGTTGTGGTTGTCAAGAGCCCATAGTGGCTCAAGATCTGTGTTATTGCCTACAAGATACTGTATTCAGAAATCATAGGTACTACTACAGGTTGTATTATGACACTCTATATATCTATAAATTATATATTGCAAACAGAACAAATTACTGGTTAAATAAGGAATAAGTTTTTAATATATCAATGTGGTAGTTAGCCTAGAAGAGTTTCAAAGAATGCGAGAAGAACAATTTGAGGGTATGAAAATTGTGTGTACCTCCATGTATGCTGATCCAATTCATCCAGGACATGTTTCACTTTTACTTGATTCAAAAAGGTTTGGCGATATTTTTGTAGTAATAGTAGATGGTGATACAAGATGTATTAACAAGAAAGGGAAACCTTTTATGCCTGCTATTGATAGGGCAGATATTGTTGATGGAATAAAGGGGGTCGATTATGTAGTAATCCATGAGAACCCTAATGCAACGAATTGCTCAGAAGTTGTTGAGATAATAAAACCAGATGTCTTTACCAAGGGTGGAGACAGAGATGAGAAAGATAGGAATGATCCCAAAAGTGGACTTAAAGCAGAGGCAGATGTAATTGAGAAATATGGGGGGAGAATAGAGTACAATGTTGGAAGAGATAAACAGTGGTCCAGCAAAGATTACCTGAGGGAATGGGTAGACTTTATTAATAGTAAAAAGAATTAAGAATTCTTTTTCTTCTTCAAATAAGTGAATATCGCATTTGATGCTATCGAACCCTCACTTGCGGCTGTAATTACCTGTCTGAACCTATTTGAGCTAGTTGTACAATCACCAGCGGCCCATACTCCTTCCAAACTAGTAGATTGATCTCCTTGCACCTCAATGTATCCTTTCTTGTCTAATTTAAGCTCTAACGCTTTCGCCAAATCAACGTTGGGTACAGAACCTACTTCAACGAAAATACCATCTAAATCTAGGTACTTGGAGCCATTATATTCTTTTGACAATTTTATTCGCTCTAATTTCTCTTCTCCTTCCAAACCACTAACTATTGTCATATATATAATTTGAATATTCTCTTTCTGTTTTACCTCTTCAATCCAAGCAGGTTCTCCTCTAAGCTTAGTACCTCGATAAATGATGTAAACTCGTTTAGCTATATCGGCAAGCATAGTCGCAGCCATGGTAGCTGCACTACTTCCACCTATAATAGCAACGATCTTCTCTTTGTAAAAAGAAGCATCACAAGTAGCACAGTAAGACAGACCTTTCCCTAAATAGTTATCCTCATTTTTGAGATTTAATTTGTTTCTGCTTGTTCCAACAGCCAGTATTACTGTTTTAGCAAAATATTCCTTTTTTACATCTGTAACTATATGGAAAAGATTCTTTTCCTTTTTAATATCCATAACATGTTCTAAGATATGCTCACCACCCAAGCTCTTCGCATGATTATAAAAATTCATAGAAAGCTCCATACCACTAATATCTTCGAAACCAGGGTAGTTACACACTTTATGTGCTTCAGATATTGCTCCACCTGGGAGTTTACCAAAAAAAATATTGCTTAATCTGTATCTACTGGCATATATACTAGCTGCAAGACCTGCAGGTCCAGTTCCAATAATCGCAACATCGTAAATGCTCGTTTCCTTCATAACAGCTATATTCTAAATTAACTATTAATTTTACCATATGTGTCAAGTTTACTATTAATTGATTGGGTCTTTTGATAAACTGTTTAAGAATATTATGAAAGATAAACATATATATATAGCTGGACATAAGAAACCTGATTTAGATTCTACAGCCTCATCTGTTGGATATGAAGCGTTTAGACACGCTATTGGAGATAACGAATATAAAGCTATCAGAAGTGATAAGACAAATGAATTAACAGAATGGGTTTTTAATAAATACAAAACAAAAATTCCTCCGCTTGAGGAGGATGTTACGGGAATGAATCTTGTACTAGTGGATCATACTTTCCCTGAGAGTAGGCCGGATAATTGGGAGAAGGCAAAGATATTAGAAGTTATAGATCATCATGATGTTAAATTAGATGACATTATTCCCCAAAGTATCACTATCAGAAGATGTGGAAGTACCTGCTCTCTTATCGCAGAGAGATTTTACAATCTTAAAATAGCTATCCCAAAAAATATTGCATTCATCCTACTCAGTGGGATATTGGATGATAGTGTAGGCCTGAAGTCTCCAACAACCATACAGTTGGACAGAGATATGGCTAACTGGTTAAACAAGATATGTAAAATTGATGATCTATGGGAGTATTCAAAAGAGCTGTTTAATATTAAAGATATGTGGCACAAACTAACAGCTAGGGAAATTATCGAAGAGGACCTAAGATATACAGAGATTAATGGTAATTGGGTATCTATTAGTCAAGTAGAGAATGTTGATATTGGAAATTTGCCAGAGGATGAATTGATTCAAGAATTAAAAAAGATTAATAGAGAGAAAGAGTATGGTATCCGATTAGTAATGTTAACAGATTTGATAAAGAATGATTGTATGCTTTTAGTAGTTGGAAAAGATATTGATAGACTTGAAAAGGAATTAGGAAAAGAGATTAAAAATAACAGAGTCTTTTTAAAGGGTGTAGTAAGTAGAAAGAAACAGGTATTACCTTTGTTGGAGAGAATCTATTCTTAAATAGATTAAGAACGATCCAGAGAGAGTACCTAAAATATATGCATAAATGCAAAATATTAAAGCAAGGTACTCCCCCTATTGGATCTATTCATTTCATTATTAATCCTTAGGAATTGTAAAGAAAACTCTACCTTCTCGAGATAATGATCGCTCTCCAATTTGGATACTTGTCCCAACCGCCAAGTGATAAATACATCCGTGTATTTCCGTACCAAATGAACGCATGGTTCGGACTTTTATTGGCTTTTGCTTGGAACAATTTATAACAGCTCGGACACGATCTTGATTCCAAATCCATGGTAAATCATTTCCTTGGATCAAAGATTGTGCAAGGTCTTCCGATGCTGTTAGCGAAAGCTCCTGGTTGTTTTTGATGAAAAGCGGAATCGCATAGATCAAAAACAAAATAACCAGGATAATCATCCCAATTATCACAATCCAAAAGGCTTGCTGTTTTGTGAAATGGAATTTTTTACTCTTCCCATTATCCTTACTTTGTACGTTTTTTGAAGCTTGATCAGACATGATTTTCTCCTTTACTAAAAGTTTTGATTTTTTGAATTCAAAAACATTCATTTCCCCCTTACATACAATATCTATATTAAATGTATAGATAGCATATATTAGAGGGAAACAAGGAGAAACCTTATGAATAGATCCTTTTTAAAGAGCAGATTCCCTTTCTAGTATTAAAACAAGAAAGAAAAAGTAGGCTAATTACCTACTAATTACATTATACCATATTACTATGGGGTAATAAAGATGCTAAATAACTGTCTTCCAATCCATCATTTTAGTCAAAACTTCGGGGTTTTTATCTCTTACTATAACCATATACTCATACATAACACTATTTCCACCATTTGCTGTTCTAGCTGACCATCCATCATCATCTATTACAACTCTCCCATCATCATTAACCACTTGGCACTCTATACATATAACCATACCATCTCTTAACTCTTCACCAGAACCTTTCTTTCCAAAAGCGGGGATATCAGGAGCATCATGAAGAGTTTTCCCTATACCGTGACCTATGAACATTTTTAAAATATTAAAACCATTCATCTTTGCCACCCTCTCCATTTCATATCCTAAATCACCCGTATGATTTCCAGAGATAGCAAGCGGAATACAGTTCTCTACTGCCTTTCTTCCAGCTTTGATTAATTTTTCGTTTTCTTTGTTCGGTTTACCCAAACTCCATGTCCAGCAATGATCTGTATATAAACCCCTGTGAATTATGCCAAAATCTATAGAGACCAGATCACCTTTCTTCAATGGAATATCTTGAGGAATACCGTGAACAGCTACATCATTAACAGAGATACATGTATTATAATCATATCCCCTAACTCTCTTGAAAGCTGGTTTGACGGAGTGTTCTTTACAGAGTATTCCCGCCTTTAAATCTAACTCTTTTGGAGTAATTCCTTCTCTAATATCTTTACCAATATTTTTTAATATTGATGTTGAGATATTAGCAGCCTTCTTAATTAATACTTTCTCTTTTGGTTTTTCTATAATCATACCCAATTATATATCTAGAGAAGCCTTAAAACAAACGCAACTAGGCAATGATGTATAATTCCTCCTGTGCCCTTGTAACAGCGGTATATAGCCATCTAGAGAAAGTTTCATCATCCATCTTAGAGAAACGCTCTTCAAATACGACAACCCTTCTTGCTTGACTTCCCTGTGCTTTATGAACAGTTAAAGCATATCCAAAATCAAAGTAATTAAGATCTTTAATTTTTAAATCAACAAGGCTAGGAGAGTTGAATTGATCTATTGAAATCTTTCCCCAGAAATTATTATCCTCATAGTCCAAAGCTATTTCTGTGTCATAGTATTTAAAATCCTGCTTAGACTGTTTGGAAATATCTAAAATGGAACCAGTCATACCGTTAAATATATTCATATTACGATTGTTTTTTAAACATATGACCCTATCTCCAGTTTGAGGAATTGCTTTATCAAAGTGTAAACTCCTAATATCTCTGTTTAATTTTATTCTACTTCTATTGTAACCACACAAGACCATTGTATTCTCATTAAAACTTTCAAAGATGTCTCTCAGAATATCCTGTGTAGTAGGATCTGTTTTATGAATCTTTTTAATTGATCTATCAAACTCCTTGAAAGGAATCTCTCCGGACTTCCTAGCTATTTCAGATACCTGGATAATGGCATTTTCTTTCTCCTGTCTATATATCTCTTCCAATTTAATCTGTGGTTTTTCCATCAAATTAAAAGTTCCTTCAATAGGGGGAAGCTGTCCATGATCACCAACAGCAAGAATCGGGACATCAAAACTAAGAAGATCCCTCCAGATATCTTGAGTAACCATAGATGCTTCATCTACTATTATTAAGGAGGCATTAAATTCCTCTTGTGGGATTTTCTCCCAACCAAGAATATTATCCCTAGAATCGAGGATAGGACGATATATCAGCCTATGTATGGTGCCAATATAGTCTTGGGAGAAGTTATACCCAGTTTCATTTAACTTTCTTTCTAAGACTCTACTTGCCTTTCCAGTATAGCTACAGAAAGCAATCTTAATATCTTTCTTTTCTTTATGTATAAGCTTACCGATATGAGCTAGTATTGTTGTTTTTCCAGTACCTGCATATCCTCCAAGTGTGATATAATCGCGTTGAGAGGTTTTAAACCAATCTAAAAGAGTATTAATAACTCTGTGCTGTTGTTTTGAGAAAGTTAGCTTAGACATAGCAATATAATATTACAATATCGAACAAAATGAAAAAAGTATTTTCAACGCTTGTTCTATTAGGATTAATACTTTTTGGATTTCTTCCTGTAGTAAACAGTCATGCACAGGAAAACAAGAAATTTGCGGTACTGTTTACAGGAATAGGGTGTCCTCACTGTGCAAAGGTATCCCCAGAGGTTCACAGGAAGGTTGAAAATAGTGAATTGATAATGATAGAGTACGAACTTTATAACAATATTGCTAATGGACAAATTTTTACAGAATACTCTGAAAATTACGACTTAAGTCTTGGAATTCCACAACTATTTTTTAGAAAAGAGATAAAAGAGAGTGGAGATTCTCCAATTATTTCTTCACTAGATGAAATGGTATCTAGTTCAGAAAGCAATACGATATATCTTTCTAATGGCTCTTCAGTAAAATTCGAGGAATTAAATCTTGACGATCTAGGTAGATATCCGACTATTTATTCTAAAGACAGAGTAGCTATTCGAAAATCTATAACATCTCTTTCTGATAAGGAGAATGGACAAATTAAAAACTTTATATTTGCAGATTCTACTCAGGAGGCTACAAATTGTATAGATAAGAAATTAATCAACCCAATTAAAATTGAAACATCCTCCGGTGATTTAGAATATGATAATGCCGTAAAGATTAATGGGTGGATTCTTCAGTGGAATGGTGAAATGAGCGAAACTACAGGTGAGAGTGAGGACTGTAATGATGAACAGGAAGAGGTTCCTGGAGATAGTACCAATTTATCAATAGGGAGGATTATTACACTTGGCTTAGCAGACTCTGTTAATCCTTGTGCTTTATCGATTTTAGCATTAGTTCTAATAGCAATAGTTACCTATAACCCTGGAAGTCGAAAGGATATTCTCTTTGCAGGCCTAGCTTTTATTCTTTCTGTTATTGTAATGTACTTCATATACGGAATCTTAATAGTAAAAGCTTTTGAGATAATAAACTCAATTACATCAATAAGGCAGTTTTTGTATGGTAAATTGGGCCTCAACATTATATTAGGGATTGCTGCAATTATTCTTGGTATCCTCGGTCTAAGAGATTTCTTTTCTTACAAACCTGGGAGCGTTGGTACAGAAATGCCTATGTTTCTAAGACCTAAGGTAAGTAAACTAATATCAAAGGTTACCTCTCCCTGGGCTGCATTTAGTATAGGCCTCTTTGTTACTGTGTTCTTACTACCATGTACAATTGGACCCTATGTAATCTTAGGAGGATTATTAGTTGATGGAGGAATTGGACACGCTTTAATGCCCTTACTTCTGTATGACATCATTTTTGTCCTTCCTATGATAGCTGTTGTAATAGTTGTTTACATAGGTTCAAGGAAGGCAGAGCAAGTTAAAGATTGGAGAGATAAGAATGTAAGATACATGCACCTAGTAGCAGGGGTACTGATGTTAATTATCGGAGTTTTAATGGTTTTAGGAAAATTCTAAAATTTCTACTTTATCTCTAATAGCTCAACAGAAAATATTAATCCCGCATTAGGTGGTATTAAATCTCCAGCTCCAGCCTCTCCGTATCCTTTTGTAGAGGGTATCCGTAATTCTCTAACTCCACCAACTTTCATTCCTAAGACACCTTCTTCCCAACCTATAATTATGCCACCCTGTCCGAGTGTAAATTCGAAGGGTGTACCTCTTTCATCTGCGAACTTAGTTCCATCAATTAAGGTTCCAGAGTAATACACAGAAACAGTATCTCCCACCTGTACCTCCTCACCAGAGCCTTCTTGAATTGTAATTATTTCTAGCTTATCAAAATCTTGAACCTGTTCTTCCACTTGAGTGTCCTCCTCGACGAAATTAAATGATTCATCTTCCTCCTGTTGCATTGTTCCTCCCAATTGAGATCCAAATGCTATGAAGAATGCTACAGCAAGAATCGATATAATAATAACAGATATGACTACTAAAATAATAGATGATGGGTTTTTCTTCTGTTTCATCTTTAACATTAAACAAATTAATTAAGAGAATATACCAATACTTCTTTAATTCTGCAAATATTTGTTCGGCTAAATCTATTGTGATAGAATAAGTCTACTATTTAATTAATTACTCTGCCATGGAATTTCAAAGAGAAATAGCGAGACAGACGATAGATTTTATTAGGAATTTTGATATTAACGAACGTAATAGTATTGGCCTTTCCCCTTTACAGTTAAGGGTGCTTTCATTTGTACAAGAGAGAGTGTGTGTTAAAGCTACTGATATTGCACAACAGTTTAATATCACTCCAGCTACTGTAACAACTCAAATAGATAATCTAGAGAAGACTAAATGGCTAAGACGATGTAGTAATGGTAATGATAGAAGGGTTGTGAATATAAAACTTACAGCCAAAGCCAAGAGAGAATTAGATACTGTAGTTAAAGAAACACTCAGCAATTATGACTGGCTTTTCTCACCTTTAAACAAGGAAGAGCAAAAAATATTACTTTCTCTCTTTAAAAAGATTAATAGTAATGCAAAAAGGATTTTAAGAGAAAGGAATGAGAATGAGTAAGAAGAAATTAATATATTTTGATACAGAGACTACAGATACACAGGTAAAAGACATTATTCAGTTAGCTTTCCTTACTGATGATCCAGAGATATTGTTGAATATATATTTTCAACCAATCCAAAGAATTACATTTGGGTCAATGGAAGTTCATCATATAACACCAGAAATGCTTAAAGATTCTCCAACTTTTGCAGAAGCGAAGGTGCCAAGTAAAGGAATGGATCCTGAATTTAAAGGGGAAAGTCTAATCGAATACCTTAAATTTCTTAATGAACGATATATCTGGGTTGCTCATAACCTTGATTTCGATTCTGAAGCTTTAAGTAAGAAGGGGATAGATATTGAAGATGGTATCTGCACACTTAAGGTAGCTCGCAACGCATTAACTACAGATGAGGGTCGTGATTTAGAGAGCTATCGTCTACAATACCTAAGATACTATTTAGGTCTATATAAAAATGAAAATAAGGATAATACAAGTGCACATGATGCATTGAGCGATGTCTATTTTCTCAGAGACCTTTTTAATTACCTAAAGGATAATACAAAACTTAGTATAGAGAATATGATGTTAGTAACTAAGCAACCCCAAGTAATGAGACAAATGACTTTTGGGAAATACTCAGGTAGAACTTTTGAGGAGATTGAACGAACAGATAGAGAGTATCTAGAATGGTTAGTTGAAAATATGACGGACAAACCTGATTTACAGTGGAATGCCAAATTAGCCCTAGAGAGAGGATCCAGCAATAGAACTCAGCCTCTTTTTTAACTCATCCTTCAATCTCTTTACATCCTCTTCCCTATATACTGAGATTACTATGAAATCATTAAAGTCTTTTTCTAAACCTTTTATAATCTCTTCCAATTCATCCCTTGAATAGATATCCGCTTTTGTAAAAACTATAAATTCCGGAATAGAGTAGAGTCTTTCTGAAAGATGTTTAAACTCATCTCGCATTTTATCATATGCTTCTTTAATACCCTTGTTTTCTAAGCTAATACAGTGGACTAAAAGCTCTGTATGTTTAGTATGTTTTAGAAATCCACTACCCAATCCTTTCCCCTTATATGCACCCTCTATCAATCCTGGTAAATCCATTAATATATATCTATCCATTACTCCTAATTGGGGTTCTAGTGTAGTAAATTCATAACTAGCGACTTTGTATTTAGCATTTGTTAATGCATTTATAATACTAGATTTCCCAGCATTTGGATAACCTAAAAATATTGCATGTGCTTTCAAATTTAGTTCCAATTCCAATACTTTCTTCTCTCCTATTCCCCCTTTCGTTCGTGACATTTTTCCATCCCACCCATTTTTTCTGAGAGAAAAGTTACCGAAGCCACCTTGCCCACCTTCCACTAATTTAACGGGAATTCCACTTTTGGCTATTGTAATTACTTCAGTACCGTCACCATTGAAAACCTTACCGACAAGAGGGACCTTAATGTATAGATCCTCTCCATCACCTCCAGTCCTTTTGTACTTATTTCCTCTTTCTCCATCTTCTGCCTTAAACTGTTGCCCCTGTGAGATTTTCGAAAAATCAAAAAGATTTCTATCTCCCACCAGATAGACATCACCACCCTTACCACCATTTCCACCATCTGCCTTTTTTCTTCTATCAAAGGCTATGATTCCATCCCCCCCTTTTCCTGCCTGAATTTTTATATTTACTTTCTCTTTCACGTTGTCTATTCTACATTACTTCTTCCCTTTTGTAATCTTTTGACAATAACGGTTTCAAATGATACTCTGAATATGAATTAATTCCTTCTTATCTGCCAAGTATGAAAAACAGATTCTCAGTTAAAGTCGGTGGAAGATCTGGTCAAGGTATTAATACCTTGGGAGAGTTTTTAAGCAAAGCAATTAGAGATTCGGGACTTGTCACTTTTGCATATAGAGAGTACCCATCAATAATTAAGGGTGGGTATGCATCATATCAGATTGATGTCTCTTCAGAACCGATTTCTGCTTCCCAGAAACACACAGATATATTACTTTGTATGACTGATCAATCCTTTGATAAGTATGTAAATACTGTTGCGAAGAACGGTGTAGTTATACATAGTATAAAGGGCTTAAAGATTAATGAGGAAGATAGGAGATATATAAAGAGGAACAGGATAAAAATTACCTATATCGATGCGATAGGTTTAGCAGAGAAAAATGATGCACCAATAATAATGGCTAATATGGTTATTCTTGGTTTATTTTGGAAAGTTATAAATTTGGATTTATCTATTTTAGAAAAGATTGTTCTTGACTATTTTTCTCGAAAGAAGGGGGTCGATCTAAAAGCAGAGAAAAGATGTTTAAAGGCTGGATATGAATCAGATTTAGTCAAAGATATTAAGCTTAATAACTTCCCTCAGGAAAAGAGGAGAAACTGGCAATCATCATTAATCCTAACTGGAAATGATGCAATTGCTTTAGGTGCTGTTTCTGCTGGTTGTAGAGGATACTATGCATACCCTATGACCCCTGCAACTTCTATCCTATCGAAATTAGGTAGTACCTACATGGAAACTGGAATTCTTGTTAAACAAGCAGAGAGTGAGATTACTGCAGTTCAAATGGTATTAGGTAGCATGTATATGGGTACGAGAGCCTTCACTGCTACTGCAGGAGGAGGCTATGATCTAATGTCAGAGAGTATATCCTTTGCAGGGATGGCTGAGCTACCCTTAGTTATTGTTCTTGCTCAAAGGGCAGGTCCTGCTACGGGAGTGCCGACTTGGACAGGCGCTTCTGATTTAAGTATTGCACTTCATGCTGGCCATGGTGAGTTTCCCAGATGTGTACTATCTGCTAGTGATGCCTCTGACGCATATGAATTAATTCAAAATGCCTTCAATATTGCTGAAACTTATCAACTACCTGTCACTCTCTTAACAGAAAAACAAATTTCTGAATCACTGTTTAACATTAAACGATTATCTGAACCCCAAAAGATAGAACGAGGACTTGTTAGAAGTGCTCCTAAGAGATACGAAATTACAAAAAACGGAATCTCTCCTAGATGGGTACCGAAAAAGAACAAAAGAACATATCTTACAAACAGTGATGAACATGATGAAGAGGGTATTAGTGTAGAAGATGCCCCTCAGGTTGAAGAAATGTCAGAGAAAAGGATGAGAAAGATAGACAGATTAAAAAAGAGTATCCCAGAACCAAAATACTATGGACATGAAGAACCAACCCTGGTATTTGTTGGAATGGGAAGCACAAAAAATGCTGTAATAGATGCAATGCCTTTAACTAAAAAAAGGTTGGGTTATCTACACTACAAATACATATATCCACTTAGATATGAAAAAATTCTAGAATTAAATAATGATAATGTTGAAATTGTATTGATTGAAAATAACCAGGATGGTGCATTTAGTAAATTGATAAAGGAGGAGGCGAACTTCTATATTCCTAACACCTTTCGTAAGTATGATGGAAGAGCTTTCTTTGTAGATGATATTTTAGAATATATTAAATCATGAAAGTAGATATTAAAGATTACAATACAGATGTAACTCCGACATGGTGTCCAGGTTGTGGAAACTTCAGTGTTCATATAGCTTTAAAAAAGGCTTTAATAGAATTAAAGAAACAGCCAAGCGAGGTTGTTATGTCTTTTGATATTGGTTGTAATGGGAATGGTGCGGACAAGATAGAAGGTTTTAGGATAAAGGGACTTCATGGTAGAGCAATACCCTTAGCTGTTGGTGCACATCTAGCAAACAGGGATATGACCATTATTGCAGATATTGGCGATGGAGGATGTTTACATGAAGGGATTGACCATCTCATACATGCTATTAGATCTAACTATGATTTAACAATACTAATTCATAATAATCAAAACTTTGCACTAACTACTGGTCAGATAACCTCTACAACACCAGAGGGTAAAAGTATGTATGGCTTCCCAAAGGGTAGAACAGAAGGGGTTATTAGTATTGGAGAACTAACTCTAAGCCTCAATCCATCTTTCTATGCAAGAGGATATTCTCAAGACATTCCTCAACTTAAAGAGATAATAAAAGAGGGCATAAAAAACAAAGGGCTGAGTGTGATAGAGATAATGCAGGTATGTCCAACATATAACAAAGAATCAAATCATGAGTTTTTTAAGGAAAGAATAGTAAAGATAGAGAAAAATAATAGTATTAAGAAAGCAAGGGAATACCTATCTAACAAAAAAAAGCTGTATACTGGTATAATATACAGTAATACTAAAGTAAAAAATTACTACTCTAAGCTAGCTAATAGAAAAGAGAAAAAGAGTGAACTAGTAGATGAGGTAAGAAATTATAGTATTAAAAATATATTATCAGAGTAATCTATAATGAGAGAGAGTATACTTTTTCCCCGAAGCATAGCTATTGTTGGTGTATCCCAAGATAAAAAGAAAATTGGAACTGTTATATATAACAACGTCTTAGAGGGGGAATTTAATGGGAAGCTATATCCTGTAAATCCCAAGTATAAAGATATCGAGGGTGAAAAGTGTTACCCCGATATTTTAGCAATAGATTCTCAAGTTGATACAGTGTGTATAGTTATACCTTCGCAGTTTGTGGAGAGTGTTGTAGATCAGTGTATTCAAAAAAAAGTAAAAAGTGTCATAGTAATATCATCTGGTTTTAAAGAAACTGGTAAAGAGGGTGCAGAACTTGAGAACAGAATTGCTAATAAGCTAAAGACTGCTGGGATTAGACTCATTGGTCCAAACACACTGGGTTTTATCAATAACAGTATTGATTTAAACCTCTCATTTGCAAGAGAGAACCCAGGAAATGGAAGTATCGCTTTTATTTCTCAATCAGGGGCATTCTGTACTGCCATACTAGATATGGCAATTAGAGATAGTATTGGATTTTCTAAAGTAATATCCATTGGTAACAAAGCAGATATTTTTGAGAACGAACTAGTCGAATATTTAGAGTCAGATAAAGAAACAAACGCTATCGCAATATATCTTGAAGAATTTGAAGATGGAAAAGACTTTATTGATATTGCTAAAAATTCGACGAAACCAATGATTATTATTGCTCCAGGTAGTTCTCAGAAAGCAAAAGAGGCAATTAGCTCACATACTGGTTCTCTGGCGACCTCTTATGATACAACTCTTGCTGCAATAGCGAAGTCCAATTTAATAAAGGTCGAAAGTTCTGAAGAGCTTTTTGATACAATCAAAGTTATTTCCGGAGGGAAACTACCAAAGGGTAAAGGGGTAGCTATAATAACAAATGCTGGAGGTCCTGGAATAATGGCTACAGACTATACTGAGCAATTCGGTTTGCATCTAGCAGAAATCGGAGAAAAAACAAAAGAAAAGCTGTCAAACTTTCTTCCTATCCAATCAAATATCAATAACCCTGTTGACATATTAGGAGATGCACTTCTTGATAGGTATGAATATACTATTAACACAATTCTTGAAGACACGCTCGTACACTCACTAATAGTTATTCTTACACCCCAGTTAATTACAGATATTGTTGGAGTTGCGAAAGCAATAGTAGAAATTCAAAAGAGGTCTCCGAAACCCATCTTCCCATGTTTTCTAGGAGGAAATGATGTAGAAGAGGGGAATAAGATTCTTAGGGCATACGGCATGTATGTTTCAAACAATTTAGAAGATACACTAAAGTTAGTTAGTAAGTTAACAAAATATAAATTAGCCAAAGATACAAATCAGATTCAAAAGATATCTAATCTAATGTTAAGTGGTAACTTTAAAACCGCAATAAATGAAAGAATTTCTGATGAGATTCAAGTTTTAGATGATGAGATCGTAGAAGGTATCCTTAAAGAATCAGATATAGAGCTTCCTCACCAACTCATTTCTGCAAGTATGAAAGAGACTGTAGATTTTGCGAGCAAACACTTCCCGGTAGTTATAAAAGCAACCTCTAAGACTTTAGAACACAAAACTGATTTTGAGGCAATATTTTTAGATATTAGAACAATATCTGAATTACAAGAGAAATTTGAAGAGCTTTCAAACAATATTAAGAAAGTAACAGGGAAGAATGCAGCAGATATACTTGTACAAGAGATGATAGAACCAAGGGTTGAATTCTTTATAGGTGCAAATAGGGAGGGTGAAGTTAGAATCTATGAAGAAGATGGTCTGGGCTTTGGCCATCTATTAGCCATTGGACAGGGTGGAATCTATACAGAGATCTATAAAGACATTAAACATATTCTAGTTCCAGAGAGCACTAGAGAGATTGAAAAAAAACTTAATCAAACTAGAATTGTTAAAATTATTGATGGATATAGAGGCAAACCTAAACTACCAAAAGAAAAACTAATTGAAACTATTAACAAAGTACAAAAGATCTTAGTAACATATCCAGAAATTTATAGTCTTGATATGAATCCAATAATAGTTACTGAAGATAGAGTAGTTGCAGTAGATGTTAAGATGTATATAAAGAAATAGTTGTCCTATTTCCCTTTTCTCTCATCGATACAAGCATTAATAAATCCCATAAAAATAGGATGAGGAGCCAGGAATCTACTTTTTAGCTCTGGATGATACTGTGTACCAATAAAGAAAGGGTGGTCCTCTTTTGATAGCTCTATTGCCTCTACTAGTTTTCCATTGGGACTTTTCCCTGACAAAATCATCCCAGCCTTTTTAAATTTGCTCTTATACTCATTATTAAATTCATATCTATGCCTATGTCGTTCGTAGACAGTAGGCAAATTATCAAACAAATCACTTCCATACTCTTTATAGATTGATTCTAAGAGTGTTCCTTTCCCTATCTTACAAGGCCATGCTCCGAGTCGAATTGTGCCTCCGAATTTACCCTGTTTTAATATTTTCTTCTGTTCTTCCATAAGGTGTATTACCAAATCTTTGGAGTTTGGATCTATCTCTTCGGAGTTAGCATCTTTTAATCCCAATATGTTTCTTGCAAATTCAATTACTGCCATTTGCATTCCATAGCAGAGACCGAGGTAGGGTATTTTATTCTCTCTAGCAATCCTTATAGCTTCAATTTTTCCTGCAGACCCTCTACTTCCCCATCCCTGAGGGACTACAATACCATCCATTTTTAGGATCTCTTTCTGCAATTCCTTATCTTTCTCCAAACCATCAGATACTATCCAGTGTATATTTGCATGATACCCAACTTCCCAAGCACTATGATTTATGGCTTCTAAAACAGAGACATAAGAATCTTTTAGATCATATTTCCCACTCTTATAATATTTAGCTACGATACCAATATCTAAGTTTTTTTTGGCATTTTTCATTTTTTTAGCTTTCTTCTTCCACTCTTTCAGTAGGGGAGTTTTTTTAGGTTGAAGATTGAGCAATTTAAGAATATTTTTCCCAATTTTTGCTTTCTCAAAGGTTATAGGGATCTCATAAATATATTTCGTATCAGGTGCAGAGATTATATTTTCCTTTTTTACAAAACAGTATCTAGAAAGTTTCTCTCTTCTAATTTCATCAATGCCATCTCTAGACCTAGCTATAAGAAAATCTGGATGAATTCCATGGCTATTTAGTAATTGAGTAGATATCTGTACAGGTTTACTCTTCATCTCTCCGAGAGCTGAAGGGACTGGGAGATATGAAACATGAATATGTATTACATCATTAGGGTTACTAATTTTTAACATCTTATTAGCCTCTAAGAATAGCCCATTTCCAACCTCTCCTGTGGTACCACCAATTTCCACAATCGTTATATCAGCCTTACTATCCTTAGCGACGTTCTGAATCCACAGAGATATCTCATCAGGTACATGATAATCAAGACTAACCCACTTACCATCATATGCTAATGATCTCTCATCCTTTATTACTTTCTCTAATATTGCACCACATGTTACGGAGTTTGGTCTAGCGAATGATTCGTTAACGAACCTCTCATAGCTTCCAATATCCATATCTGTCTCAAAGCCATCCTCTAGAACGAATGTCTCGCCATGCTCTAAGGGATTCATGGTTCCTGCATCTACATTTAGGTATGGATCAGCTTTAATCATAGAAATCTTAAAACCGTATGACTTGAGGATAAAACCTATGGAAGCAGCAGAAATACCTTTCCCTATTCCTGAAATTACACCACCTGAAACAAAGATATATTTAGACATGGGACAGTAGAAATTAGGTTATTATAGAGGGTATATGGAGTAGGAATAAAAGTCAAACAATTCTTTAATATACTTTCTTTTTAGGCAAATTCTTCCACTCTTCAACTAACTTAACCGTATGGCTACTATCAATACGAGTAAGTTTTAACTTCTCATTATTCCCTTTGATATCATCAAAACCCATGTTAAGTGCATCTTTATATGTATTCCCATAGTAAACTCTTTTAATTTTAGCCCAGTTGATTGCAGCTTCACACATTTTACAAGGTTGACCAGTTGTATACAGTTCACACCCAGATAGATTAAACTCTTTAAACTTTTTAGAAGCCTTTCTAATAACATTGATTTCGGCATGACAGGTCGGATCATTTTCCTTTAATACTGTATTATGACTTTTTGCAATAACTTTACCATTAACAACTAAAACAGCTCCAAATGGTCCTCCATGATGTCTTCTCATACCTTTTCTTGCCTCTTCAATTGCTATTTGCATATATTGATTCATAATCTGTTTATAATAGTTTAAAACTTTCTACTAAAATCAATTCCCTTTGCATGAATCTTTTTCCCAGTTCTACCCAGATCTTTTTCATACCGAGTTGCATACTCTTTATATCTCTTTACTCTCTTTATTCTCTCTTTTAGATTATGATTGTACTGAATACATGGCCCATTAACACATCCTCCTTCACATGACAAGATATCTAAAAATTTGTAATTCTTGTAATAGCCATTCTTAAAACTGTCCAGTATCTTTGTAATATTCTGCATACCATCAGCAACAAGAATGTCTTTCTTCTTTAGAATCTTTTTGTATTTTAACGTAGAGGACAAACCACCAGATAGTGGGTATATCTTTGTATAGTCATTGTATAGCTTGTCAAATGTCATTTGGTTTTTAGGATTTTCAATCTTTTCGGGGATATTATGTTTAGCGAAGAGCTGATCTAATTCAGTAAATGTTAATACTTCATCAACAGTTCCAAGCTCTTTTGCTTCCATCTTTTTAGTAAGACAGGGTCCTATAAATACTATCTTGTAACCAGGAAAAATCTTTTTACAAATTAAAGCCATAGAACCCATTGGAGAGTGGACAGGAACGAGGTTTGGTTTTAAATGAGGATATTTACCTCTAACCATATTAACTAATGTTGGACAAGGAGATGCTATCCATGTTCTATCATTTTGTTCTTTTAGGATTTGATAGTAATTAATATTAGTCATTTTAGCCCCAAATGTTACTTCTACTACTTTTTCAAAACCTAATTCTCTTAATCTATAGACAATATTCGGATAGTCATAAATGGATACAAAAGAGGGTGCTAGCATACATAAATACTTTTCATTCGCTTTAAATTCCATTTTTATTTCCATTCAACTTATATTAAATAATAGGGGGAATCTCTTTTAAATTCAAATCGTTTTTATGATATATTTAAATATGGCAAATGAAAGATTGGAAGAAACAAAGATATTTGGGCTAACAATGAATTTTGAGAAGGTAACTCTCTATGCTATGTACTCACTAGCTGTACTAGTTCCCTTGATTGTTGGTAAACCACAAATTTTAGTAGGGACATTTATTAATTTTCTAATAGTTTACTCAACTCTTACATATGGAATTAAGAAAAGCATACCCATCTTAATTCTTCCATCTATAACAGCTACATCGAAGGGGGTACTATTTGGAAGTGCTACATACTTTCTACTATACATTATGCCCTTTATCATGATTTCTAATTACCTACTATCTTTCTTTGCTTCAAAAAAGAAAATAGCCTCCAAAGTATTCGCTGTTTTTGTAAAGGGAATCTTTCTCTATGTTGCATACTTAATAATGAACAAAACTGTCGGCCTTCCGAAAGTACTAATGTCTTCTATTCCCATGCAGTTCTTAACTGCAGCATTAGGTTTTACCTTCGCATTTACCCTTCACCGTTTTGCTAAAGAGGAATAGTACCGTTCAATTTTCTTTGTTCAAATAGCTATCTAGACGAAAATAGCAGAATATGTATAATGGAACAGGGAATATAATATAGTTAAGCGACTGGGCTCACAGGAGCTACGAGGCGAAGGTAATCGAGTAATCAGCGGATGCCTTCAGGTTACAGTATTAACCTAAAAAAGATATACAAATATACAAAAATATCTTCACATACTTTCCCTTAATGTAAATAATATGTTAACACCTGTATTATGTGCGGTATATTCGGTTATATTGGGCAATCTGACGCCTCTTCTATCATTCACAAAGGTCTTAAGAGACTTGAGTATAGAGGTTACGATTCTTGGGGGATTAGTATTATCAAAGATGGTGAAATTAAAACTATAAAGGATATTGGTCATCTTCCAGAGAAAATTAAAAAGAAGGAACTCTTTTCAAATATCGGAATTGGACATACAAGATGGGCTACTCATGGTGGAATAACGGTAACTAATGCTCATCCGCATTTCTCAAAAGACAAGAGCTTTGTCATTGCACAAAACGGTATTGTCGAAAACTACTTACTTCTCAAAGGAAGATTAGAATCAAAAGGCTATACATTTGAGACAGAAGTAGATACGGAGGTAATAGTCAAGCTTGCTGAGGATGGAATAAAGAAAGGACAGGGTGTCAAAGAAGCACTGATCAATGCATTTAAGAAGCTAGATGGTAGAAATACCATTGTTTTACTAGATTTAAAAAATCAAAAAATCTATTCTATCCGTAATGGTAGCCCTCTGATTTTAGGTGTAAAAGATGACGAGATATTTCTTGCTTCGGATCCACTAGCATTTAACCAATTTACGAAAGATATTGTAGAGATAAATAATGGGGAACTGGTTGAGATAGAGAAAGGGAACTTTAAAATATATGATATAGAGAGGTGTAAATATATAGATAGAAAAAAGAGAAGAGAAAAGCTACTGAATATTGATGTTGATAAGGGTAAATATGACCACTTTATGATTAAAGAAATTGTTCAACAACAACATACAATCCTGAGAGCAACTGAATATACAGAGAAAGAATTAGCTCCATTGATTGAAAGATTAGAAAAAGCTAGGACAGTATATACAATTGGAGCTGGTACCTCAGGATTTGCAGCAGATCAGATAGCTTACTATCTAAGAAAAATATCCCTGAAGAATACTTTTTCTATTAAATCCTACGAAACAGAATCTTACCTTGATATTATGAAAAAGGGAGATGTAGTTATTGCGCTATCTCAAAGTGGTGAAACTGCTGATACTATTGAGGCTGTAGAGATGTTCAAAGAGAAAGAGGTCTATATCGCTACTGTTATCAATATGCCAGGATCAACCCTCTCTAGAATCTCGGATATCTTTTTTATGTCAAAAGCAGGGAGTGAGATATGTGTAGCTTCTACGAAGGTATTTACATCTCAGATATCATTTGGTTACTTAGTGGCAAAGAGTATAATTGGTGAATTTAATACTGCAAAGAAAGAGCTTTCCATACTATCATCTAACCTTGAAAATTTTTTTACAGAAAGGAACTTAAAAGATATAAAAAGTATTGCAAAATTACTAATAAAAAAGGAGCATTTTTTCATACTAGGAAAGGGACAGAACTTTCATATTGCACAAGAGGGTGCATTAAAGATAAAAGAGATATCATACAAACATTTTGAAGGATTCGCAGCGGGAGAATTAAAGCATGGTGTTATAGCACTAATAGAGAAAGGAACTCCTGTTGTATCAATTATTTCTAAGGATTCCAATAGTAAGGATTTGATATCCTCTACCTTTGAGGTAAAGGCCAGAGGTGCTTTAACTATTGGAATAGGGGATAAGATATTTGAAGATGAGAAGTGTTTTGATCATTTTATTACTGTTGCAGATAGCAATGAGTTGAAAGCTATAAGTAATGTAATTCCATTTCAATTAATCTCTTACTATTTAGCAAAAGAATTGGGAAACAATATTGATAAACCAAGGAATTTAGCAAAATCAGTAACAGTAAAATAGATCTCTGTTTACTCTCTCCAATATCTTGAGAACCCTCTTCCAACTCCAGTACCTTTTAGAGAGGTTGTAAAGAGTACTAAGTCTGAAAGCAAAATTCCTAATGCTATTAATCCGAATATTAGTATAATTATCTCTTTTTTACCTAATTCTTTATTGCATTTCTTCATATTTTTATTATTTGATTTATTAATTATTCTCTAACATATTTGTATCTATATATCTTTTTGCCAAAATCCGCTTTGTATAATCCCATATGTAGATCATTTTCCAAATAGTTTGGAGTTACCTGGCTATCTAATAAATAGTTTACATCCCTGGGTGTTTTATCTGTTCTAATTAATAACCATACCTTATCTGTTATTAACCCAGTTACTATCGCCTTTGAAGATATTAATGATTTAATGTCTTGTGCAGAGAAGAAGTTGTAATACTCCTTTTTACTTTTGGAAATATGTCTTGGATGTGTATGAATATTGAAAAGATACTGGACTTCTAGTTTCTTAGGAACTTTTGTATGATAGAGGTCTGCTTTTTTTAGTAACTTTTGATCTAGATATAATTCTTTTCTAGCATAACCTTTCTTTGTGGGGTGATGAGAGTATTTTACTTCTATAGAGCCCCCACTTCTTACCATCTTAGAAGATCCTGTCTTTACCTCTGTAAAGATTATCTCTCCATCTGCCCAAAATACAGAGAAAGCTCTCTCTAAACCATCTTTATATGTATATTTATATGCCCTCTTTACTTCCTTCCAGAAATCATAGGAAAATGAGATTGCCTTGGGTAGATTAAAATCGTATGGATAGATACCAGAACTTCGTAACTTGATTAGTCGATTCCTAAATTTTGTAAAGGAAGTTGTAGGTATCTTAGAGCCTTTTAAAAAATCAACTAGTCCCATTGTCTCTGGTTATAATAATTTACCAACCACCTCCTCCTGAACCTCCACCTCCACCCCCAGAACTTCCTCCTCCTCCGAAACCTGAACTACCTGAACTCCAACCTCCAGATCGAAAACCACCACTAGAGCTATAACCACCTCTAGGAGTTGCAGAAGAAACAAGCTTTCTATTAAAACTCGACAATGAATTTGCTAGGTATACAGTATTAAATGTAGATATATCTCCCTCATACCATTCTGGAGGTGTCTTATAAAGATCTTTGAATTGTTCTGCCCATTGCTTCTCAAGGCCGAATATCATTGCATAGGGTAGTAGGGTCTCAAAAACCTCTTTGTATTTCTTAGGATTACTATGGAACTTTATTCTTTCCTTTTCTGCTGTCTTTATATACATCTTTAGACCTAATATTTCATGATATCTCTTGTTTCCTTCTTCAGAACGAGTGTCAATAAAGAATGAAAAGATGAAGAGAAGAATAAATGAGCCTATCAAACCAATTAGAAGCCCGAGAGCAGAAAATGAAATAAAGATATGAGAAATATTTGTTAATATAATTATGGTGATAATAGGAAGTATTACAAAAGAGCTTTTAGCGTTTATCCTTTGTGAAGAGAACAGCCCTTCATCTTTAAGTTTTTTTAAAGCTGAATTATTTGCGGATCCCGCTACTGTATAGAAGTTTTTTAATTTTTTAAGTTTAACAGTATCCCCATTTTTAAAAATACCATCAAAAAGAGTTTGGAGATGTAAAGAAAGACCATTTTTATTTTTAATTCCCTTTACAAACTCATACTTACCTTTCTTGTACTCCCTTATCTTGTAATATCCCTGTATTGCCATCTCTATCAAAACAGCAGAGATATTTTTAGTATTGAATCTGTTTTTAAGTATCAAAGCACTAGTTAGCACATCCATATCTTTTCTTGGTTCATATCTGGGAATAATCGTTATTGAAGGATTCTTGTATTTCTTTTTAAGAATACCAAAAAGAAATATTCCGACAGGTATTGGTAGAAGAATCCAGATATTTGCCAGTATTATCGTTATGGCTTGCTGTTTGGTTGTGTTTTCAAATGTCCCAACTGGCTGTTTAATAACCACATTATACCCTTCATAGGCGGCTAAGGATGAGAGGGGTTTAACATTTACAACATTTTCTTCAAACTCAATATTACAATCTTGCTCATCAGAACCATCCGGGCCTGTGTAACAAATAGCCTCAGAGACATTAGCAGGCAAAGTTAATGTGGCAGATGCATCCTCTATTGGAATATTCCATCCAGGACCAATGACATTAAGATATACCTCTTCCCACTCATCAAAATATGAAATCCCTGTGTAGGTTAATACATAGTCAATCTCATATACATATGTCTCATCAATATATCTATCAGGATCTCCAATTCGAAGGGTAGCCCAGCCATTTTCATCTTTCCTACTGTATTGATCATAGGTAATATTTTGAGGATTTGACAGGGGATAGTACCGCACTTCTTCGATATCAAGCTCTGTAGGCCTTCTAAGAGCCTTTACAGAGTACACATAGGGTATGGTCCACTCAAGACCATGTCTTGGGATAGTAGTAGAGGGTTGGAATCTGATTTCTTCTTTAATTTCGATTGTTGTATCCCTGTTTACTAGAATATCACTAGTAAATTCTCGTATTCTTTCCTCTTGTGCAGAAACTGGCGTTGTAACAAAAAGCGTACCTAAGAAAAACAGGAATAACAGGAACTTCTTCATATATCTGGAACTAGAATTTAATCTTTACGTTCTCTTTCTCTTCCTCAGAAGCTTCAAAGAATGGGAATGCTTTAAATCCAAATATTGATATGAATAAATTATTTGGAAAAACCTCTAACTTGGTATTAAAATCTCTCACTGTTCCATTGTAAAACCTTCTTGATTTTTGAATATCTGTTTCAAGATCTTTAAGATTAGCCTGAAGATCTGCAAAGTTTTTATCAGCCTTTAGCTCTGGATATGCTTCTGCTACTGCAAAAATCTTCGTTAAAGCCTTATCCAATTGGCCTTCCATAGCCATCTTGTCTGCAACATTTGTTGCACTCATAGCCTTACTTCTTAGCTTAGAAACATTTTCAAAGATCTCTTTCTCATGTTTTGCATAGCCTTTAACAATTTCGACAAGATTTGGAATCATGTCATATCTCTGTTTGAGAAATGTCTCAATGTCAGAGCTAGCTTCGTTTACTGTCACTTTCAACTTTGTGAGAGAATTGTAAAGAGTGACTAGGAAAAGAGCTATGGAAAAGACTACAATAACTAGAACTGCGATTGCTATTCCCATATTTAAATATATTTAATTTAACTACATACAGTATATTTTAATACAAAAGGAATTACAACACACCTATTACTTACTAACTCTTCTTTAATTGAGAAAGATATATCTTTAATCTTTGTAAAAGATGATTAATTGCTAATATCCCCATTACAAGTGAGAGCTCAACATGCCAATACATAAAATTGAAATTAATGTCATAAAGATTAGGAAACTTGTATCTTAGCATCATAAATAT
>Ga0209121_10001007_pt1 | contig 29566 bp, 28 predicted proteins | sample Cruoilmetagenom3_FD_187292 | JGI IMG/M metagenome (GOLD analysis project Ga0209121, IMG submission 187292) | Oil polluted marine microbial communities from Coal Oil Point, Santa Barbara, California, USA - Sample 3 (SPAdes) (version 2) | ecosystem: Environmental > Aquatic > Marine > Oil seeps ...
CATTTCCCATAAGTGGTCTATCGGCTGGCAAGCATAACATAAGATTACAAGCAAAAGGTATCTCAAGTGGCGTCTATTTTTTGAGGTTAGAAGGCGGAAGGAATTCACAGTCTATTCAAGTAACAATTATAAAATAGGTAAAATGCCCTTCGGGCTGTAAATTAAACGCCTTCGGCTGTAATAAAACGCACTTCGTGCTGTCAAACAAACACTGCGTTGTAAACTAACGCTATCGCTGTAAACAAACACTACGTTGTAAACTAACGCTTTGCTGTAAGCAAACACTGCGTTGTAAACTAACGCTTTACTGTAAAAGAAAGTAATTAAGTAATTAAGTAACTGGTAACTAAGTAATTTAGTAAGTAAGTAAGTGGAAATTAGGGTACAGCATTGAATAATATTTTTGACCCTTTTAAAAATTCACTCGTCAGAGCTGTTTTTTCTCAAAAAAACTTGACTTCTTGTTACTTCTCATATATATTAAAAAACATACCTTACCTTAATGGAGGAGTAGTGGGAGGTATAAAATAATTTAAAGCAGAGAGGGTTTATGTGTTTAGGGATACCTGTTAAGGTAATAAAAAAAAGTGGAAATATGGGGATAGGTGAGACCAGTGGGGTGAGAAGAGAGATTGACCTCCGTTTCATTAAGAATATCAAGATCGGAGATTATGTTATTCTCCATGCAGGTTTTGCCATCCAGAAATTGGATAAAGAGGAAGCGAAGGAGACACTATCCCTGTTCAACGAGATGCTGGAGTTAGAGAAGAATGCATGAATTAACAATTGCAGAAAATATCAAGAACATTATTCAGGAATCGCTTGGTGAAAGAAAGGCAAGGGTGACGAGAATCAACCTGCAGATTGGTAAATTAAGCACAATCGTTCCCGATTCTTTGAGATTTTGTTTTGAATTTGCAGCAAAGAATACACCCGCTGAATCTGCTTTTTTGAATATTGAAGAGATACCGGTAAGATGTAGATGTGGCAAGTGCGGGGTAGAATTTTCTATCGAGAAGCCATCATTTTACTGCCCCAATTGTGGTTCTGCCGAGGTAGAGCTTGTTTCCGGAAGGGAACTTTTTATTAAATCCATAGAAATTGAGGAGGAGTAGGTGGAAATAAATGTTTTGAAAAAGGTTTTATCGGCGAACGATGCTGTTGCAAAGAGAGTCAGAGAAATATTCTTGGAGAAGAGGGTATTTGCAGTGAACCTGATGGGTTCTCCAGGTGCGGGGAAGACTGCTGTTATTGAAAAGACTATCGAACTTATTGGTGATAAACTGAACATAGGAGTGATAGAGGGGGATATTTTTTCGACAGTGGACGCAGCCCGGATTGCCAAACTCAACACCCCTGTTGTCCAGATAAACACAGGTCCATTCGGCGGTGATTGCCATCTCGAAGCAGGATGGATAAAGGATGCAGCAAGCTCCCTCGACCTTGAAAAATTGGATATCCTCTTTATTGAAAATGTGGGTAACCTTGTCTGCCCTGCAGAGTTTGATACGGGAGCGAACAGGAATGTTGTTGTGTTAAGTTTGCCAGAAGGGGATGATAAACCCGTAAAATACCCATTGATGTTTCGTGTTTCAGGGGCAATGCTGGTGAACAAACTGGACCTCGCCGAAATCTTACAGGTTGATATGAGCCATTTGAAAGAGAATGCAAGGAAGGTAAATTCATCGCTCGAAATCTTTGAGGTATCTGCCTTAACAGGTGAAGGTTTTAATTTATGGACAGAATGGCTCATAGGGATGGCGAATAAAAAATCTGTGAAGTAAGTTTAAGGGGAGTCCAATAATGGAAATTACAGTAGGTCTATTTCTTTTTATAACCCTTATGGCATTTTGCCGTGAGTATATTGATTCAGCACTTGGAATCTGGACACCTGTAAAGACATATGTTTAATCCACTGCTTTAGAGGTTATGATGGAATTTCTTTACTTTTTTATTATTTCTCTTAAATCGAAAATTTTATACATTAAATTCTTGACAAAGGGAATAAAAGAGCATAAAGTTATCACACTTTTTGGTTTTGATAGGTTTATCAATAACCTTTGGACATAGTTGAGTGGAAGGAGGAAAAATGTCAACTCAACAAGACAAGTTTAATGTTGAAGAACTTCTTAAGAAAGCGGAGAAGCCGGCTAAAGATGCAATGAAAATGCATCCCTTTTATAAGGGAAAGGTAGAGGTTACCCTGAAAGCACCTATAAGGGATGTGTATGATTTTGCAGTCTGGTATACTCCTGGTGTAGCAGCCCCCTGCAGGGATATAGAGGCTCATCCTGAAAAGGTATATGAGTATACAAACAAGAGTAACTTCGTGGCTGTTGTAAGTGATGGAACCCGTGTTTTAGGACTCGGAGACATAGGTCCAGAAGCGGGTTTACCTGTTATGGAAGGAAAAGCACTGCTTTTCAAATATCTCGGAGGTGTAGATGCCTTCCCTATCTGCATCAAAGAGAAAGACCCGGATAAAATTATAGAGATAGTAAAGGCATTGGAACCAACATTTGGAGGAATAAATCTCGAGGATTTTTCACAACCAAAATGTTTTTACATCCTGGAGCAACTGAGGAAAGAGATGAACATACCTGTCTGGCACGATGACCAACAGGGAACCGCTACCATCATCCTTGCAGGATTTATAAATGCACTAAAGCTCATAGGTAAAAAGATGGATGAGGTAAAGATTACAATGATAGGTGCTGGTGCAGCTAACATCTGTATATCCCATAATCTTATACTCGCAGGTTGTAATCCAGAAAATATAATTATGGTTGATAGTAAAGGAATTCTCCATAAGGAACGAGAAGATTTGGACAATCCAAGGACAAAAGAGAAATGGGAAATGTGCAAAAAGACAAACCCTGAAATGAGAAAGGGGGGAATCAAAGAGGCACTTGAGGGTGCGGATGCTTGTATCGCACTTTCACGACCAGGCCCAGGAACGATAAAAAAGGAATGGATTTCTTCTATGAACAATGATGCAATCGTATTTGCATGTGCCAACCCGGTTCCTGAAATCTGGCCATGGGAAGCAACGGAGGCCGGTGCAAAAATCGTTGGAACAGGAAGAAGTGATTTTCCCAATCAGGTCAATAATTCACTGGGTTTTCCAGGTATCTTCAGGGGTGTACTCGATGTATGGGCGAAAACGGTTACGAATACAATGGTAATTGCTGCAGCAGAATCTTTAGCGACGAGTGCAGAGAAGAAGGGTATAAACGAAGGCTACATTGTGCCAACGATGGATGAATGGAATGTCTATGTAGAAGAAGCAGTTGCCTGTGGTATGCAGGCTATAAAGGAGGGAACAGCAAGAAGGATACTCACAGAGGATGAATTACGGAAGAGTGCAGAAGAGAAGATTTTGCGCGCAAGGAAGCAAACGAAGCTTCTAATGGATGAAGAGATCATAAAAAAGGCTCCCCAATAATATAGTCTGCTTTTCCATAGATTGTAAAGAATAATGATATAACCCCGCACCCATCGCTAAAGGTGCGGGGTTTATTATTAAGTCTAATTTTTTTGTTAAATTTTTCTTGAAATTATAGATTGCCTCTGTTATAATAAAAAGATAGTTGGTAGTAAACCCCGTTAGATAATCTTCTGTATCTAACGGGGTAAACGGACATTCAATAGACTTTCTGGAGGTGAAGGATGATAAGACTTGGTGTAAATGTGGACCATATTGCAACCATCAGGGAGGCTCGTGGAGCGGTTGCTCCGGATCCAATCGAAGCAGCGCTCATTGCCGAAGGAGCAGGTTGTGATGGAATCACCGCACATATCAGACAGGACGAAAGACACATAAAGGAGAGGGATATAGAGATTCTTCGTAAGGTAATTAAAACAAAGCTTAATATAGAGCTTTCTACCACCCCCAAGATAGTATCCTTTGTTAAAAGTGTAAGACCCGATTGGGCATGTCTTGTGCCGGAAAGGATTGAAGAGATTACAACCGAGGGAGGGTTGAACATCTTCAAACAGGAGAAGGAACTGATAAGGTGTATACCGGAGTTGAAAGGGAATGGAATAAAGGTAACACTTTTTATAGAACCAGAAAAGGAAATTGTGGAGAAGGCAAAAGAACTCGGTGCAGACGCTATAGAGATTAATACAAAAAGTTATGCATTGAAACCCGAAACCAAAAAGGAAATAGAACGTATCGCCAAATCAGCAGAGATTGCAAAATCCCTGGGTCTTGAGGTTCATGCTGGACATGATTTAAACTTGAGAAATCTTTACAGAATTACAGAGATAAAGGAAATCGAAGAGGTAAATATTGGGCATTCGATAATTGCAAGGGCGGTATTTGTAGGGCTCGAAAGAGCTGTGAAGGAAATACTCGACATATTATACATAGTAAGAGGTTACAAAAGATGAACTGGAGAAAAAAATGAAGAAATATATCTTTTTAATACTTTCTTTTATCATTCTATTTCCTGTTGCCTGCAGGAAAGGAAAGCCGGAAGAGTATAAAAAAAATCTATCTTACAATCTTGAGGAAAAACTGGATTCCATTCCTCTTGTTATTGTAATGGATAAGAAAATAGATATTCTTAACCTTAAAACACTCAAGTCCTTTGGAACTTATCCATTGAACATAAAGGATTTGGTAAAATCCTTTATGTTAGAGAATAGGCTTTTCATTGTTTGTAAAGAGGAAGTTCATTGGATGGTACTGGGAGAGAAAAAATTCAAGAGCATACCACTTTCTTTCAAGGCAAAGGCTGCTTCGGTTGTACAAAATAACATTATCCTCTATAACGAGCATTCCATTTTTCAACTCCATAGAAACGGAGAGATTACAAAACTGGCAGACCTTAAAAGAAAACTTCAAAGTATTCAACCTTTTCCTGATTTTTCCTCTCTCCTTCTGTTCTTCCAAGAAGAAGGAACCTATGAACTTTCAAAATTTTCACTCCTCTCTAAAAAATCGGAAGAGACTGTAAAAATAGAGGAGCCCATAAAAATAGAACTTTCTCATTTTGCTAAAAGGATTTATCTATTAACCAAGGAGAAGCTCATTTTTCTTGATGCAAAAGACCTAACTCCTATTGCAGAGATACCCATAGGAGCACTATGTAAAGATCTAATCATCACTCCATCGGAGAACAAGGTCTTTATCTTTACAGAAGAACCACCCAAAATTGTTGCTGTCGAGAGAGCAATATTAAAAATTGTGGGCGAGGTGGAATTAGGTAAAACACCAGAGAAGAAAGGGGTTACAGGAGACGGAAGTACCGTCTTCTTTGTTTCAGATGATACACTTTACAGATTTGATACAGGTATTAACAAGGTAGTAAAAAAGGGGAGCCTTGAGAAAGGAACTGATATAGTAGAGACAACAAAAATAGGTTCAGAGGTTTTTCTTGGTAGGAGAGGGGAACCTTCCCTCGAGATTATGGATGGTAATACCCTTTTGCCATTGGAGAAGATGAAACTTGCGGCTGGACTTGTCGATATACTCTGCTCTACTACTGTAGTTAGAAAGGAATCTGAAGATACCGTTTCTGTTACTATACCGAAGAAAGATACGGCATCCCATCTAACCAAAAAGTTTGAAAAACCTGGAAAGAAATATTATACACTACAGGTTAGTTCAAGCAGTATAGCTGAGGGTGCACTAAAGCTTTACAATCGCATCAAGTCATTGTCACTGCCTGTATATATTGATTCTTCGGAATATAAGGATGGGCAGAAGATTTACAAAGTGAAGATTGGTGCTTTTTTGTCCCGAAAGGATGCAGAGAATTTTAAGGAAGGTATCAGAGAGACCCATAATCTTACTGCCTGGGTATCAGAGAATGTGTTGGAGCCATCCATAATGAAGAAGGTTGGGGTCGATATAAATGGTGATAAAAATGGGGAAATTCTTCTCTTCAACAAGAGCACAGTATCCCTTTTTACAAATTACAATGGTCTGCAGAAACCTGTTTTCAGCAGGAATATTGAGGGCATAACATTCAGAGGAAAACCGATTGTTGTAAAAGAAGCAAACAATAGTCTCCTGGGGCTACCCTTTGACGGGGATTCCCTTCTTATAATCAGATGGACAGGCAAGGTTTATGAAACCGAGAAACGACCCAAGAAATGAGATAGCACCTGTAATTATCGAACCACTTGAGCCATATCTTAACAGTTTCATAAACTATGAAAGATATAAATATTTCCCCAAAAAGGTAAATCTTAACGATTATAAAAGATTTCTTCAAAAAATAGGAAATCCACAGAAGGACCTTTCCCCTTCCATTCTTATTGCTGGTACGAATGGTAAAGGTTCGACAGCTGCGATTATCTCGAGTATACTATGCTCAGAGGGTTATAAAGTTGGACTTTTTACATCACCCCACCTTTTTAGTTTCAGAGAGCGGCTCCAAATATGTGGAAAGAATATTTCAAGGAGGGATTACCACCACTCTATAAATATGTTAAAGCCATGCCTCGACGAGCCCTATCAAAAAGCGAGGAGAACCTTCTTCGAGGTTTTAACCACTGTTGCCTTCCTACATTTCAAGAATAAAAAGACGGATATAAACATTTTTGAAGTGGGTCTCGGTGGAAGATTGGATGCCACAAATGTTGTAAAACCGCTTGTTTCCGTTATTACACCCATTGGTTTTGACCATACCAGAACACTCGGTAGAACACTTGGGAAAATTGCATGGGAAAAGTGTGGTATCGTTAGAAATGGAGGGACCGTTATTTCCGCATTGCAACCAGGAAATGCAGAAAAGAGTATTGAAAGGATAACGAGGGAAAGGGGCGCACAACTTTTTACAACCAGAGAACATGTTAAAATAAAAAAAGAGTCTTTTGGTAAAGAGGGTATTCATTTTATGTATGGTAATGGAGATTATTTCATTCCGTTCAAGGGTCGTTTTCAGCTAAAAAATCTCCGAACCGCACTTCTCACAGTTGAGATCCTTGAGAAGAAAGGGTTTACTGTATCAAAAGACGCATTGAAAAGAGGCTTAAGAAATGCGGTCTGGAAAGGCAGGCTGGATATTGTAAGTCAGAAGCCTCTTATAGTTCTCGATGGTGCACACAACCCTTCTGCAATGAGAGAGATGCTCAAATCCTTAAAAGAACTCTTTCCTCACAAGAAAATCATTCTTATCTTTTCCTGCCTTATTTCAAAGAATAGAAGGGCTATGATTTCGCTGCTTGAGAAAAGAGTTGATAAAATTATACTTACACGGATAGATACTGAAAGAGCAGTAGATATAAAATCTCTGAAAAAGGTTTTTAGAAAAAATGTTTTGGTTACAGATAATATAGAGAGCGCTTTTAAAATCTCAAGGAGATTGACTAATAAGAATTCGTTTACCCTTGTTACCGGCTCAATATACCTTGTTGCAGAAGCCTACAAGACACTTTATCATCCATTTTTACCCCAAAACATAGTGTAATGATACATATCTCAAAAAAACCTTGACATTATTGGGAAAATTTATTATAGTATCAAATGGTTAGCGGGCCTGTAGCTCAGTTGGTTAGAGCAGCTGACTCATAATCAGAAGATCGTAGGTTCGAGTCCTACCGGGCCCACTTTAAAACAGGGCGAGTAGCTCAGTCGGTTAGAGCGCCGGTCCCACATACCGGAGGTCACCCGTTCAAATCGGGTTTCGCCCACAATGAGATGAAAGGTTGAATAGATTTATAAAATCTGTATCCATACATATTAATATTCCGACAAGAAAGGGTGCAATATAAAGATTGCACCCTTTCTTATTGTCAACCGTATGGAAAAATTTAGAATGGGGGTTATGTGAACCAGGCACTTGTAAAACTCTATAGATTACAGAATATAGATAGAGAGATTCTAGAGAGGGAAAGTATGATCAAAGAAATACCACTGAAGACCAAAGAACTTGAGAGTCAATTTAAGGCAAAGAAGGAAATCCTCGAGGAAATCAGACAACGACTTACGGAGAATAAGAATATGGAATCGGGAGCCGATAAGAAATTGCAGGAATCGAGACTTGCAATTGCAAAATACAAGAAGCAGCTTCTGATAGTTAAAACCAACAAGGAATATTCGGCTTTGCTTATGGAGATATCCAGAGAGGAGAAGAAGGTAGAAGTTTTAGAGGAAGAGATTATAGCCCTTCTTGATAAGATAGAGGGAATTGAAGAGGAGGAGAGGGAAGAAAAGATGGAGGTCGAAAAAACGGAGAAGAATTATCTGGAGAAAAAAGAGAAACTTGAGGGGAGCAGAGCAAGATTTTTGAGCGAAATAGGGGATAAAAAAATCGAAAGGGAAAAAGCCATTGCTGATATAGATAGTAATCTGCTTAAGAGGTATGAAAAGATAAGGTATTTCAGGGATGGAATTGCAGTTGTTCGTATTATTGGTGAAAATTGTGGTGGATGTTTTACAACTATTCCTCCACAGGTAATAAACGAAGCAAAAAAGGGTGATAAAATTCTTACCTGCGAAAACTGTGGAAGAATTCTTGTATACATAGAGGAAGGGAAGGATATAAATGAAGGCTGAGAAAAAATATATGATCTTCTTCGATGGTGCAAGTAGGGGGAATCCAGGACATTCAGGGGTTGGTGCAATAGTTTTTGAGGATAAGGAGATATTTACGGTTCTTTCAAAATATATAGGTATTGCGACAAACAATGTTGCGGAGTATATCGCTCTCAAAGAGATTTTGATGAAGATAGAACCTCTGTTTAAGGAAAAAGGGGGAATTGAAATTCTCTTGAGGAGTGACAGCGAGCTTCTTACAAAACAATTAAAAGGGATTTACAGGATAAAGAATCCTCGACTGAAGGGGTTTTCCATCAGTATTATGAAATTTCTGAGCCGATACGGAAGTTGGGATATAAAACATATACCGAGAGAGGAAAACAAAGTTGCAGATGCACTCGCAACATCTGCGGTAAATAATGCATTAAGGGTACTCAAACCATAGTTAATGCTCGTACTCTATTTTATCCTCAACCCCCACCTCTTTGAAAGCCCTCAACCGTCGTAAACAACTGTCACATCTTCCACAAGCTTTCTCATTGTTTCTGTAGCAGGACCAGGTGAGTTCAAATGGTACCTTCAATTCCATTCCAAGTTTTACAATATCTCTTTTTTTAAGAGAGATGAGTGGTGTAATAATCTCAATTTTCGAATCATCCTTTGTTCCTACCTCTACGATTTTATTGAAGAGTTCGTAGAATATCTTCCTGCAATCGGGATATCCTGCGGCGTCCTCCTCTGTTGCTCCAGTAACCAGAACAGAAGCTCCTATAACCTCTGCCCAGGAGATAGCAATGGTAAGAAACTGCGCATTTCTGAAAGGAACATAGGTTGAAGGAACATTACCATTAGATAAGCCATCGGGTATCTCCATATCCCTGTCAATAAGACTGGTCCCTCCAATTTTTTTAAGGTGCTCGAGGTTCACAACGAGTCTCTTTTTGACATTATAAAAATCCGCTAATGAATTGAATGCTCTAAGTTCCCTCCTTTCCGTTTTTTGACCATAGTTTATATGAATCACAGCAGGGCAGTATTCCTTTGCCGCTATTCCCAACCCAACAGCACTATCCATTCCTCCACTTACGAGCACAACCGCTCTCTTGGGGGACGGGGTTTGACGATATGACACTTTTACCTTTCCTCCTTCTTGCTATTCCTCTCCTTTGCTCTCTTATACATCTGCCCCAACGAGTTGAATCGTAGATTATTAAAGGGTTTATATCCGACTATCTCCTTATATTCCAATCCTCCCTGCTCTTTCAATAATCTCAAGAGTTCGTACCTGAGTACCCTACCCTCCTTACTGTTGCAATTCATTTCATCTACCTTTATCCCCTTGGCAATCTCAAATCTCTTTATCAATCTGTCGGGTAACTCAAAATCCATCTCATTTTGTCTCATTCTTTTTGATACTTCACTCTTTCTCCTCCTATTAAATTTATACAGTGCTTTTCTTATAAATGCTTCATCACCCATAACCTTACCTATATTTGTCTCCTTTACAGGAATTATGTCCTTACCAGCCCATTCCTCTAATAAATCATCAAATACATCTTTATCAGCAAAAAGTTCTTCCACGAATCGATTTTCCACTATGTCTGATATACCGCCAGTGAAGTAGTCATTTATGCTCGACCATCGATAATCGTAAGGATTCTTAACTAAACCGGCCCTAACAGGATTTAATAATACGTATATTATTACTATCTTTAAGTATTTGTCCTCTCCTATTATTGTAGATTTGTATCTATCTTGAAATACATATCCTTTTCCCTTTACCATACTTCTATAATTCATTGCATATTGACCGTCTAAAATCCTCATTAATTGTGGCATCCTTCCACTTGTGTTTTGTACTACCAGATGAAAATGATTGTCCATTATGCAGTACGCATAGATTTTAATCCTATACAATTTTGATTTCTCCATAAGCAACTCTAAAAATCTAACCTTGAGTTTGTTATCGGAAAATATGTTCTCGCCTTTATCTCCTCTGTTCATTATATGGTGATATGCTCCAATATAAGTAAGCCTGCTATGTCTCATTAGTTATTCTCCTTTCCGTTTTACTTTTAGCAATAAAATAAAAACGTCATATCGTCAAACCCCGTCCCTAATAACCCATATATATTTGTGCAGTTGGAGGTTGAGTCTTACATTCAGATTATCTTCAAGGAGCCATTCTGCCAGTTTTTCGGCTGGAAGTATATTATGGACTGGAGAGAGATTTACCATGAACCTTTTTGTAAGTGAAAATTTGCTACAAATAGCCTTTGTCCATTCGTAATCTTTCCTGTCCATAATAACGAATTTGACCTCATCATTCCCTCTTAAATCTTCAAGATTTTCCCATCTTGTCTTTTCACTTTCACCACTCCCAGGACATTTGATATCAACGATACGAATAATTTTTTCGTTGAGTTGTGATATGTCGAGTGTCCCATTTGTCTCGATAAGGATGGTGTATCCAGTCTTAACAAGTCTATCCGTTAAAGAATAGACCCCTTGCTGAAGTAATGGCTCCCCACCCGTGATCTCGACAGATTTTATGTTATATGCTTTGATTCTTTCGATAAGTTCCTTTTCTGAAATCTCAAACCCTTCTTCATAAGCATAGGTTGTGTCACAGTAAGTGCATCTGAGATTACATCCTGTAAACCTTACAAAAACAAAGGGCAAACCTGCATAACTCGATTCACCCTGGATACTCTTGAATATCTCGTTAACCCTCATCCGACTACCTTCCGCATTATATACTACATCATTTATCCCTTGACCCTAAATTCTTTGATTTCCTAATCCGTTAACTCCTTGTATGTCACCGCATATTCGTCCGTTTCCCAGACCTTTACCGAGTATAGTGAAACCCTTCTTGTTAACTCTTTCTTTATTTTCTGGTAAAGGAATTTTGCAATGTTTTCCGCTGTTGGATTATTCTTCCTAAAAAATTCGATATCGTTGAGGTTCTTATGGTCGAGGGAACCGACTGCCTTTTTAGAAATGCGTTTAAGTTCCCTGAAATCAAGAGACATACCGATTTTATTCAGATAATCCGACTGGATATTTACCTCTACCCTGTAATTGTGTCCATGTATATGAGAACAATCGCCTTTGTATCCCTTTATACTGTGTGCAGCAGAAAATCCTGTCTCAATAGATATTATAAACATTTTATATAATTTAAGTGAAAAATTCACAATTGTCAACAATAAAATGACATCCCGATTTTTTGTTTGACAGAAGTTTATTTTCTTGCTATAATTTAGAGATGGAAAAAAAATATATTTCCCCTTTTTATGAATCTCTATACGTCGTTTTTGTTCCTTTCCTTATAGTGCTCTTCATCGAATTCGTCCTCAAATTTGGGTTGGGACCATTTGAAAATGGATTATCCATTTTTTCTGCGGTCTATGCCTCCATTGTTGCTATATGTTTTTATGTCTGGATAAAGAAAAGTATTATCTTTGCCTTTTTTCCCATAGTAATATTCTCTATAATAATCGTCATATTTTTTAGAGATGCACCTGTTACTTTTTCCAGATTTTTTTGTACTTTTATATCGCTTCTCATCCTTTCATTCTTTTCTGTTATTGGTTATGCTTTTTCAATGGTTATAAGAAGACATAGTACTTCTTACTCTTTCTCTATTCTCCAATTTCTTGTAGGGCTCTTTATTTTTGTTTGCGGAATGGTACTTGTTTACATTTCAACAAACTTCTGTAATCCGGATTTGAGTCTTGTTATGTCCCTATTAGCCGGGATAAAAGAGGGTTTACCCCTGGGCTGTGGCGTTTCTGTAATTATAGTGATGCTTTCTCAAAAGGGGCACTAAGATGGGTATACTATTACAATTTTTAGCAACGAGGGCGCTTGCTCCTATACTTGGTACAATTGTCCTTCTTACAATGGGAGAACACCCTGTTTCCCTTTCAAAACCAGAGGTTCTTATGAAAGGTGATACACTATTTATCTCGACAAAGCTCAATAATGGTTTTACCAAGGAACTTAAGGAGATAATAAAGAGCGGTACAACTGTAACATTGAGATTGCAGGTGGAAGCAGATAAAAAGTGTTACTTCACCCATACTGTTCACTATGATATAGAAAAAAGGGTTTACAATATTGACTTTGGAGAGGGTGTTGTTATAGATGACAGAAAGATTTCGACAGATAATGAGGAAAAGATGATAGGGTTGGTTTCACACTTTTCCCACATCTTTTTTCTTAAAAATGAGATTTCATTATCACAAAAGATTAAAATTAGAGCATTCCTTGACCCTGTTAGACTAGATTTCCTCGACAACGAAGAATTTGATTTAATGACATTATGGGATTATATAAGTCCACAACAGACAATCGAAGTTAAAAGGTAGATAGTACAAACATAATCTCAATCCTTATTAATGAACAATGAGTATACGTTTTAAGTTTATTATTATAAATTTCATTTTAATCATTATTACGGTTGGTCCTCTTGCCTTCTTTACTTTAAGAACAACGGAGTTTAAGTTGGGGATGAAGGATATACCAGAGGTTGAAAAAGCAATTGAAAGTGCTGTTATTAATACAGATGAGGGAGCAGAGAAAGAAGAGGCGATAGAGGCACTCAGAAAATACAGACAGATGAAGGCATTAAAAACACCCATAAAAAGGGAATTCATAATCTTTACTCTTCTCCTCAGCGCCTTCATTATTCTCTTTTCAACCGGGCTGACTATTCTTTTTACTGTGAGGATAACAAAACCTCTGAAAAAATTGGAAGTGGCTGCAAAAAGACTTTCACAGGGTGATTTCCCAAGGATTGAAGGGGTCTTTTCAAGGGATGAGATCGGTAATCTCGTTAGGACTTTTAACAATATGTCCAGTGCACTTGAAAAGAGTAAAGCAAAATTAGTAGTTGCGGAGAGGGAGGCAGCCTGGAAGGATGCAGCGAGGTCGGTCTCACATGAAATAAGGAACCCACTCACCCCCATTAGGCTTGCAACAGAAAGGTTGAGAGAAAAAGCGAGCAAGGATGAAGAGAGCATCAAAGAGGTAATTTTTGATACAACGAGTATGATATTGGAGGAGATAGAAAATCTTGATGGTATTGCAAGGAGTTTTTCCAATTTTGCAAAACTCCCTGAGCCCCACAAGAAGATGGAAGATATTAATAATATAATTAAAGAGGTCTCCTATCTCTATTCAGAATATGAAGGAATAGAGATTGAGACACAACTTGGTAAAGAGATACCCGAATGGCCTGTTGATAGCGATAGACTCAAAGAGGTTTTTATCAATATTATTAAGAATAGTATAGAGGCAATGGATGGAAAGGGTATTATTAAAATAACATCATGGTTCGATGAAAAATTGAGTAATGTAAAGATATCCGTAGAGGATAATGGTTGTGGATTTTCTGTAGAGCCGTCTATGATATTTGTTCCAAATTTTACCACAAAGAAGAAGGGGACAGGGCTTGGTCTTGCAATATCAAAGAGGATTATAGAGGCACATAATGGGACGATTGAAGCGAGAAGCAAAGAGGGTGAAGGAACAGAATTCATTATCACCATTCCCAAGGGGGTAATTTGATGGTAAAAAAACATCATCGAGAGAGGTTTAATATCAAATCTGAAGACCTGACCCCTATTCTTGTAGTAGATGATGAGAGGAATATCCAACGGATTCTCAAAGAGGTTCTTTCGGATGAAGGATATACTGTTACAACAACAGGGACAGGTAAAGGTTGTATAGATGCGGTGAAAAAGAAATTCTTTGATGTAATTATTCTGGATGTAAAGTTGCCCGATATTGATGGTATCTCTATGATTGAAAACATCAAAAGGATTTCGGAAGAGAGCGAAATCATTGTAATATCGGGTCATGCAACGATAGAAATGGCGGTTGAAGCAATAAAACACGGCGCTTATGATTTCATAAAAAAACCCCTATCGCTCGAAAAGATACGGATAGTACTTCGGCATGCAATGGAAATACATAACTTCAGGAAGGAAAAAGAGAGTTGGGATAAGGAGATAGAAGAGCGATACCGTATGGTTGGTGAAAGCAGTGCATTGCAAGAAGTAAAGGCAATGATAGAGAAGGTTGCCCCACTCGATAGTAAGGTACTTATTACTGGTGAGAGTGGTGTTGGCAAAGAATTGGTTGCTTATGCTATTCACAAGAAGAGTAGGAGAAAAGATGGACCATTTGTAAAGGTAAATTGTGCTGCCATTCCAAGAGAACTTGTAGAGAGTGAACTCTTTGGATACGAAAAAGGTGCATTCTCTGGTGCTGTTAAGAAAACGAAAGGTAAATTTGAATCGGCAAACCATGGTACTATACTACTTGATGAAATCGGGGATATGGACCTTGCAACACAGGCAAAGGTCCTGAGACTTATTGAAACAGGAGAGGTAATGCCACTTGGCGGAAATAATCCTACCGATATCGACGTGAGACTCATTGCATCTACAAACAAGAATATAGAGGAGGAGGTAAAAAAGGCAAATTTCAGGGAAGATCTCTTCTTCAGATTGAATGTTTTCCCTATAAAGGTTCCTGCTTTACGGGAGAGAAAAAAGGATATACCTTTGCTTATAGAACATTTTATTAAAATGGTTGTTTCCGAGTCTGCTATTGGATTCAAAAAATTTACAGATAATTCAATATCTCAGCTTATGAAATATGATTTTCCTGGAAACGTGAGAGAACTGAGGAATATTGTAGAGAGGCTTCTAATATTAAAGGAAGGAAATGTTATTGAGGAAGAGGATGTAAAATCGCTCCTATTAGAGAGAGGTGAAAGAAAAGAGGTTTCCCTTTTTGAGCAACCATACAGGGAGGCAAGAAAACATTTTGACAAAATTTACATAGAGAGGAAATTGAAAGAAAATAGAGGAAATATCTCAAAAACAGCAGTAGAGCTTGGTATAGAAAGACCTAATCTTTACAGAAAAATGAAGGAATTAGGGATTGAGCAGTAATTATGTTATCTATATTCTAATTGTAATGGTTTTAGATGTTCACTTATCATTGCTCTTATGCCAAGGAGTTCAAGCACTGTAGGTCTTTTCTTTTTCGGTGTTAAAACCTTTGGTTTTCCTTTTATACCTACCTCTTTGGCTACAGAGGTAATGGCATCCTCCATATCCCCCAGTTCGTCAACGAGACCCAATTCAACCGCCTGTTTACCTGTTAATATTCTACCATCGGCAATCCTCAAAACATCTTCTTTTTTTAGCCCTCGCTCTAAAACTATTGCATCAGTGAATTGGTTGTAAACATCATCAATAAGGGATTTAAGGAGTTTCTTCTCTTTCTCTGTCATTTCCCTGAAGGGTGAACCGATATCCTTATGCTCTTTTGATTTTATTACCATAGAGTAAATACCGATTTTTTCCATTAGTTCTTCAACATTGAACATTTCCATTATTACACCTATTGAGCCTGTCATAGTTCCCGGATTTGCGTATATCTTATCACAAGGTATGGCAATATAATAACCTCCTGATGCAGCAATGCTCCCCATCGATGCGAAAACGGGTTTCCCAACGTTCCTGACTCTTTTTATTTCGTTGTAGATTTCCTGGGAGGCTGCAACACCACCACCAGGGCTATCTATACGAAGAACTATTGCCTTTATATTTTTGTTACGTCTGTATTTTCTCAGGTTCTTCGTTGTCTCTTTTTCAACCTCTTCTGTAATTGTTCCCTTCACTTTGATGAGACCGATTGCTTTATCAAAACCGAAACCTACACTCGTTGTCGTCAGGAAAAGAGGCGACATATAAAGGAGAGGTAAAAACATAAATTTTTGAATTACATAGATAAGGTAAACCATTTTTGCCTCCTGTTTTTGTAAATAGTAATTGTAAACGCTGTTTGAGGAAATAGAATGATGCTTCTATTCTTCTATCATCTCTACATTTGCGCGTGGCAGGTTTACTTTCTTACCATCTTCCATCTCTACGGTAAGAATCCTCACCTTTGCCTCGGTCTCGATCTGTTGTAATTCCGGTGGTAATCCACAGACCTTTCCCAATGCGCCAAAGAAAGGCTCCCTGATTATTCTTACGGTACTCCCGATTTCAAGCCCCATGCTTTCTTTTGTAATTTCTTCGGGACTCTCGCCGGGTAAAGGGATAACGATTTCAGGTCTTAATACACCTGCCCTGATCTGGGTAGCTCCATTGATAGAAGCCTTTTTACCTTCCTGGTCTGTTAATAATGCGAATGTTCTATCAGCGATTTTCATTTCCCCAAAACCTTCGGTAATCATAAGGGTTACACCTATGTTCTCGGCACCTGTTATTGCAACCCCGATGTCATAACCCAGGAAATTTTTGAGGTCCTGGTCATCGATACCACCAACGACTATACCACTTACTCCACATTCCGCGGCCCGCTTAAGAGATTTGCTGTCTATAAATGAACCTCCTATAAGGATTTTTCCTTTATCGTCTTCGGTTATCATATCGGAGGTGATAACAGCATCAGGGCTTGTTACCAATTTTTTTATAATACCCGTTGCTTCACCTCCTATACCAAAGATACCCTGGACAAATGTTGCAACCGTTTCGACAACGACGCCTTCGTTTTCAATAACCTCGCAGATTTTTCCATCAATGTATGCATCTATTTCAACCTTTCTGGGAGGTGTTCTCAGAATCAACTGACCTGTAATATCGGATATGCTTTCAAGTGTTCCTTTTATTGGGGATTTGATTATGGTCTTAAAAAGACCAAGGAATCCTTTTGTCTGGGCAATAATTTCCCCTTCCTCAAGGCTATCCCCTTCCTTTTTCTGGAGATATTCCTGTAGGTCAGAAGGGGGAACACCAAGTTTACCAGCAAGGTTTAGGGGTTCTACCTCGCCCGGCAAGGATGTTGTCGCAACTATTGTTTTTGCAGTGACAGTATCACCCCTTTTTACAAGTACCTCACCTTTCAGTGGTAATCTTCTTTCCTTTTTTACTACGGATTTTGCTGTTACTTTTAGTCCTGGTGTATAGGCATGTGCCACGAGTCCTCCTTTCCTATTTCAAGTATGTATGAAATAAGCGGAAATTAAGAAATTTTTGTGGTTTTCCGCTCTTCAATTCCCTATTTTTGAACATAAATTTCTACCTGCTATAAGCCCAGTTCTGGGTATATCTCAAGTGCTTTATCCCATCGTTTGAGTGCATCTATTCTTTTCTTTTCATCTTCTGGGAGATGTAAGGGTCTTCCTCTTGCATCGATAATGAGACCGACGACTCCACCTTCGATAACTTTTTTTAGGAACTTACCTTTTCCTGCACCTATATCAAATTTTTTTGTTGGTGTAATGAGCACTTCCTTCTTCTCAGCCACTCCGAGCGGGGTTAGTGCCATATCGCCATAATTAACATCTATTTTTTTATCACCTATAGAAACATTGACACAGGGAGTTCCTTCCTTACCCGTACCAACGGGAGCAATACAGGTTCCCAGCCTGACGAGGCAGTCTTTATTAAATACTTCTGTTGCTGCCTTTTCATTGACGGTTGAAAGAACACCGAGTTGTGGCATCATAAATATGGAGTCTACGGCAAGTCTGGTTACACCTTCTGGCAAGAAGCCATCGATAAGCATCAATGCTGCCTGATTTCTTCTTGGTGCATGGGAAAGAGCTCCGCCAGAACCAACGAGGAGGTCAAGCCTCATCATATTTACAAGACTCTCACCCGTTGCTACCTGAGAAAAAGCATCGGAAATGGTTCTCTCCTGTTGGATACCTTTAAGTCCTACAGCCATTGATTTGTGTTGGAGGAAAGCAAGTCTCAGTGCTTCCCTTGCTATTGCCTGTTCGAGTTGCAAACCTTCCAGGGTCTGCGGTATCGTTGTAGGTCTTATCATTTTATTTTTTATTCTATTTCTGAGGTCCTTTTTATTAAACTTAAAAGGTACCCATCGTATGATATTTTCAATGCCTGTTTCCGCAAGTACATTACTGATGCTGTAGCTCATACCGAGGTTTGCACTTACCGTTCTGTTGAAGATATTCTGGAATACGGAAAAGATATCTGTTGTAGCACCACCTATATCAACTCCTATAACCTGTATTTTCTCTCTGTCTGCAATAGATTTAATTAAGAGTCCAACAGCACCAGGGGTTGGCATAATAGGAACATCGGTCCATGCCATCAGTTTTTTGTATCCTGGAGCATGAGCCATTACATGTTCCATAAAAAGGTCATGGATTTTATGTCTGGCAGGTTTGAGATTTTCCATCTCAAGGATGGGTCTGAGATTCTCTACAATGCTGAGGTCTGTTTTTGCGGCGAGATTCTCTCTTACTGTATCTCTTGCATCCTTATTCCCTGCATATATTACAGGAAGACTGTATCCCGAGCCAAATCTTGGTCTTGGGTCTGCCGCTCCAATGATTTCTGCAAGTTCGACAACATGTTTTACTGTCCCTCCATCGATTCCCCCCGATAGGAGTATCATATCAGGTCGTAATCTTCGGATAAGTTCAATCTTCTCATGGGGAAGTCTCCCATCGTTTGATGCTATTGTTTCCATAACGATTGCACCTGCACCCAATGCTGCCCTTGCTGCACTTTCTGCTGTCATTGTCTTAACTACTCCTGCTACCATCATCTGCAAGCCACCACCGGCACTGGATGTTGATATATAAATATCTACACCTCTTTTCCCATCGCCAGTTGATTCAACAATTTTTTCTCCATCGAGTATTTCTCTTTTAGCAAGTTCCTCTACCTCTCTTATTGCATTAAGCACTCCCCTTGTCACATCCTCAAAGGGTGCCTCAACAGTAGTAGGTGCCTCGCCCCTCACAACCAATCGATATCCATCGCCCTTCCTTTCGATAAGAATAGCTTTGGTTGTTGTGCTGCCACAATCGGTTGCAAGAATTGCATTTATTTCTTTATGTTCCATTTAACCTCCTAAAAGAAGCAGCTATTGTTCTTCTGTTTTTTTTTCAATCCTCTGCAGAAGAATTTCCACGTTTTCTCTTCGTTCGAGCAGAAGTGATACCTCTTTATAACTTTTAAAATTAAAGATGGACTGAACGACTGGTTCCAAAAAGACCATTACCTGTGAGCCTAAGAAAGAAAGTGGTTTTACGGTTTCCAAAAAAAAGATAGTTGGAACGGAAAGTCTTCTATCTACTATCTCTTGTGCGAGTTTTTCGATGATTTCGCTTTTTCTCTCAGGAGAAATATCACCTTCAGCATATAGGGTAGACTCTTCTGTTCCTATCCCGAAAGCATTCCTGAAAAAATTGTTAAATCTACTCATTGTTTTCTTTTCTGGTGTATCTTACCTTTAATTCCTTTGCTGCCTTGACTTCATCGAGTCTTCTAACGGGTGTATTAACAGGTGCATTTTTTACCTTTTCTGGGTTATCCATCGCTTCTTTAGCAATCAATTTCATAGCATCTATAAAATGGTCGAGCGATTCTTTTGATTCCGTTTCAGTAGGTTCAATCATCAATGCCTCGTGGACTATTTGCGGAAAATAGATGGTGGGTGCGTGAAAGCCAAGGTCGAGTAACCTTTTCGCAATATCCAATGTTCTTACCCCCCGTTTTAATTGTTCCGAGCCGGATAGGACAAATTCGTGCATAGCGGGCTGTTTGTGTGGTAGTTCATAATCATCCTTGAGTGATTCCTTTAGATAGTTGGCATTTATGATGGCATTTTCGCTTACTCGCTTCAAACCTTTGCTACCGAGCATTAAAAGATATGTGTATGCCTTGACAAGCACATTGAAATTTCCGTAAAAGGAATGTATCTTACCAATAGAGGATGGTAGGTTATAATCGAGGTAATATCCCTCTTTTCCTTTTTTAACAAGGGGAACAGGCAGGAAAGGTGCAATATCCTCTCTTACGGTGAGTCCACCTCCACCTGGTCCTCCACCTCCATGGGGTGTCGAAAATGTTTTATGAAGATTCAGATGAACAATATCGAAGCCTGCCTTACCGGGTTTTATAATACCGAGAAGTGCATTTAGATTGGCTCCGTCAAGATAGAGTAATCCTCCTTTATTATGAGCGATTTCTGCTATTCTTTTCAGTTCACTTTCAAAAAGTCCAAGGGTGTTGGGATTTGTCAACATAATTACAGCAACATTCTCATCCATTTTTTCTACGAGTTCATTAATGTTGACAAGTCCCCTTTCATTGGAAGAAACCTTAATAGGTTTGAAACCCGACAGAGTGGAGCTTGCGGGATTGGTTCCATGGGCAGAATCGGGAACAAGAATAATTTCTCGTCTCTCACCTCTATTATCAAAGTATGCCCTTGCTAACATTAGACCTGTTATTTCACCATGTGCTCCTGCAACGGGTTGAAAGGATATGGAGGGAAGTCCTGTAATTTCACACATCATCTCCCCGAGTTCATACATAAGCTCCAGTGCACCCTGAATTAATGAAAGGTCTTGAAGAGGATGGATTTCTGAGAAACCCGTCAGTGCTGCCGTCTCTTCATTAATTTTCGGGTTATATTTCATCGTACAGGAGCCCAGGGGATATATGCCTTTGTCGATATGATAATTGAGTTGAGAAAGACCTGTCCAGTGTCTCACTGCATCGACCTCACTTACTTCAGGTAAATCTAAGGAATCTACTCTTCTGAAACGAGGAGGTAGGGATTCCAGCAGTTCCAATGGAACATCAATTTTCGGTAATGTGTAAGCCTTTTTTCCTCTTTTTGATAGTTCAAATATCGTCTTCATTTTCACCTCGCAAAAATATATCCTTTAATTATCACAAAAATGAGCCATTTGTCAAGAGAAAAAAATTTGATAGTTAGTGTCAAATTTGATAATAACTCTTGACACCCTGTCAAAAATTATGTATTATAATAATTGTCTGTCAAATCCAACACCTTAAAGTGAATGATAACATTGCATGTCTAAATTTAAGGAGGTGAAGTAAGATGTCAAATCAAGGGAGGTCCAGGAGAAAGTCCGAAAAATTTTGGAAGAGTTAAAACAGTATCTTCGAGAGGAGTAGGATATAAAAACTATCAAAAAAAAATCAATAAAGGAGAAATTTGAATGAGTATCAAAGAAATAAAAATCGATGATTTGAACCCGGGAAAATTCATAAAACAGAAGGTGGATGAAATCCGTTCTGTTGTAGGAAATGGTTTGGCTATCAAAGCCCTCTCCGGTGGTGTTGATTCATCCGTCGTAACTATACTTGGATACAGAGCACTGGGAGATAGACTAAAAACCTATTTTATTGAGAATGGTTTAATGAGGGAGAACGAACCACAAAGGATTGTTTCATTATTCCAGAAACTGGGGGTTCCTGTAAAAATTGTCGATGTTAAAGAACAATTCTTTAGTGCCTTGAAAGGGCTCACAGACCCCGAGGAGAAAAGAGAATCTATCACACAGACATTCTATAAGGATGTTTTTGGGAAATTAGTAAAGGAAAGTGGAGCAAAATATCTTATGCAGGGCACAAATTATACGGATGTCGAAGAAACCCTTGCTGGAATAAAAAGGCAACATAATATCTTGGAACAGTTGGGAATCGATACAGAGGGAAAATATGGATATAAAATCATCGAGCCCATATTGGAAGTAAGAAAGTCAGGAATAAGAAAGGTGGGGGAGGCTCTCGGTCTGCCAGAGGAAATATATAATAGACCACCATTCCCGGGACCCGCCCTCTCTGCCCGTATCATAGGAGAGGTTACACAGAAAAGAATAGAGACGGTAAGGAAGGCTACAAAAATTGTTGAAGAAGAACTATGTGATAGTGGTGCATTTCAATATCTGGCAATATTACACAAAGATAGGGTCACCGGCATAAGGGAAGGGAAGAGGGATTATGGTTTGCAGATAGAGATACGGTGCTGGGAAAGCAAGGATGCAATAACGGGTTCACCAACAAGAGTTCCTTATGAAACATTAGAGAAACTTGCGAAGAGAATAACGGATAATGTAGAGGGGGTTGTGAGTGTGACCTATAACATAACGAAAAAACCACCCTCTACCATTGAAGCGGTTTAATAAACTTCTCCGAATGTGATAGAATATGGAGTGAAACAATTATTGTATCGACTTCCTATCTTACATTCATTACATTCTTGTTTTCCTCTGTCAAAGGGAAAAGCAAGTCTGTGCCTCATTCCCCGGACGATTTCTTTGTTTATGATTTTCCTTATGAAATAGAGAGGAATTTTTCACGAAAGAGGAGAGAAAACCTGCATATGAAAAGGTTATTGAAGGAATGTCCCTTTTCTATCGCTCAGGTAACGGTATTGTCCAGTATGATATTGATTGCACATACCTTACCTATTGAATTGAGTATCAGTCAAAAAGCAGGTGTAAAATTATGGTATGTATTGGTTTTACGCATTCTCGGAGCCTTTGTCTTGGGATGGTCCTTAGGAATTGGGTGTGATGGAAAAATTGAACAAGGGTTTGGAACCGTTACTGACAGGTCTTTTCAATAAAAGGGATATTTTTTTCTCCATCTCATTGATGAGTTTATCCCACAGCCTGATAGAGGATACATTACTAATGTTAGCTATGGGAGCATCGTTATCAGGTATTCTGCTTGGGAGGGTTTTATTTACCATTGGTGTAATGTTTATCCTGATAAAATGCTTCAATCGTATGTCGAAGTATAGATTCAACAAATATTTTGTTTACAGGTAATTTCAATATGAGTACTAAAAATAGAGGGGTTTTAGCCATACTTTTCGCTGCGTTGATGTGGGCTATCGAACCCGTTATGGCAAAACTCGCATATCGGAATGCGGATTTTTTACAGACATCAGCGGTAAGGGCTATCTTTGCAGGATTAACAGCGTTGATATATGTCCTTATAAAAAAGAGAAGTACATTAAAAATATCGAGGAAGCAATTTTCAGCACTGTTCTATATTTCAATGTTGGGAACCCTGTTCGCCGACCTTATGTATTATCTTGCATTGACAAGAACACCTGTAATCAATGCTGTCCTGATCGGACATATGCAGCCCATTTTTGTTGTTCTCTTCGGTTTTATTTTCCTGAAAGAGGATAGGTTAACGAGATTTGACTATAAAGGTATCCTGATGATGCTCTGCTCTGGTTTACTCGTAACAACGAAGACAGTTAATAATCTCACTTCATTCAAATTGGGAACAACTGGCGATTTGATAGTATTATCTGCCACAATTGTATGGGCAACGACCGGTATCGTAATGAGGAAATATATTAAAGATATGGATGCAGGTGTTGTTACCTTCTATAGATTCTTCTTTGCATCTATTGTTTTTGCTGTCTATTTGTTATCTACCTCAGGAATGTTTATTTCAAATATCTACCAGATTCTGATAGGTATTATTGTTGGGGTAGGGACAATCTTCTATTATGAAGGATTAAAGCGGATAAAGGCAGCACAGGTTGCAGCACTTGAATTGACAACACCTTTCTTTGCTGTTATCCTGGGATTTCTTATCCTTGGAGAGATAGTAACAACAATGCAGATTATGGGTATCTGTCTCCTCTTTGGAGGGATTTATTACCTGGCAAAGAAAGAGGATTAACCTCTTTCGGTCTATTTAGTTTGTTTAGTTTTTGAGAAATGTAACTACCCTTTTATTTTTGTTTTTGTGCCTTTTCCAGTTTTGCCCATTGGTCTCGTAAGGGGACCGTTCTATTAAAAACAAGTTTCTCCTCTGTCGAATCCTTATCAACACAGAAATAACCCAACCTCTCAAACTGGTATCTATCACCGGGTAGGGCACCTACGAGACTTGACTCTGCAGGACAGGATGTCAGCACCTCGAGTGATTTCGGATTTAAATATGTCTTGAAGTCCTCATTCCCCTCGAGTGGATTTGCTTTTACAAATAAACGGTCATAGAGACGCACTTCCGTTTCAATAGCATGCTCGGCAGAAACCCAGTGTAGTGTTGCCTTTACCTTTCTTCCATCGGGTGCATCGCCGCCTCTTGTTTTGGGGTCATAGGTGCAGTGAATTTCAATAATTTCATCGGTTTTCTCATCCTTTATAACACTCACACACTTGATAAAATATCCGTATCGCAAACGCACCTCGCGACCTGGAGTTAAACGATAAAACTTTTTTGGTGGGTTCTCACGGAAATCTCCTTGCTCAATATAGAGTATGTGTGAAAAAACCACCTTTCGTGTTCCCATACTCGCATCCTCAGGATTATTGACTGCATCCATCTCTTCCACCTTACCCTCAGGATAATTATCGATAACAACCTTTAAAGGATGCAAAACAACCATTACACGAGGAGCACTCTTATTTAAATCCTCACGAATAGCATGCTCGAGTAAGGCAATATCCACTATACTGTCCCTCTTTGCTACGCCGATACGTGCACAAAAGGTTCGTATCGACTGGGATGTATACCCACATCTTCGTAATCCAGATATTGTTGGCATTCTCGGGTCATCCCATCCCGTTACATAACCTTCGTTTACCAATTCCAAAAGTTTTCTCTTGCTCAAAACAGTATAGCTCAAATTGAGCCGCGCAAACTCTATCTGCTGCGGATGAAAAACACCCAACTGTTCGAGGAACCAATTATAGAGTGGTCGATGGTCTTCGAATTCAATAGAGCAGAGGGAATGGGTGATACCTTCGATGGAATCGGACTGACCATGTGTAAAATCATAGGTCGGATAGATAGACCATTTGTCTCCCTGACGATGGTGTGTTTTATGAAGGATACGGTACATAACAGGGTCACGCATATTGAGATTGGGTGATGCCATATCGATTTTTGCACGTAGTACCTTTGCACCATCCGAAAACTTTCCCGCTTTCATATCCTCAAAAAGTTTAAGGTTCTCCTCAATAGTGCGGTTACGGAAAGGGCTTTCTTTCCCTGGTGTAGTTAGAGTCCCTCTATATGTGCGCATCTCTTCAGCACTCAGGTCATCCACATAAGCCTTCCTAGCCTTGATGAGTTTCACTGCCCACTCATAGAGTTGCGCAAAGTAGTCGGAGGCATAGAACTCCCGGTCTCCCCAGTCGTAACCGAGCCAGTGAATATCCTCTTTGATAGCTTCGATATACTCCTGTTTCTCCTTGGTAGGATTACTGTCATCGAATCGCAAATTACAAATACCATTGAATTCCTTTGCCACACCAAAGTTGAGACACATCGATTTTGCGTGTCCAATATGCAGATAGCCATTGGGCTCCGGGGGAAACCTCGTTACGACCTTACCGTTATTCTTATTGCCCGCCACATCCTCCTTAATAATATCCCGAATAAAATCCGATTGTATTGTTATATTATCATCTTTCATACAAATAACTCCTTTCCATTACGTCGGTATTATAATCAATAATTCCCGTATGTCAAGCAAAAACAATCCCGGTCAAACTCTGAAATCGCAGGAGGCGACAACCGAGTGACAAACGGGGTCAAGCTGGAATTTGGAATTTAGCTTGGTTGCTCGAAGAGGGAGGATGTAAACCCTTTTACAGGCAAAAAAACTCTTCAATTTTCTTGACAAATTTTTGAATTTCTGATACCATTGTTTCAAATGAATAACGAATCAAAGGGTATGTGTGGTCTTATAGTAAAGGAGGTTGTTATGAGAACTTTTATTTATCACTTTTTAAGGATAGTTGGTTTGCTCTTTCTTATCCTTAATATCCTTAATTGTAGTGCATCTGATGAAATAAGAGTAGACAACTCTGGAGCAACGTCAGAAGGAGTAAATGCAGTTGTAAATGCTAATAATCAATTCGCCTTTGATCTCTACTCACGATTCAAAGGAGAATCCAAAGCTCAAAACATTTTCTTTTCACCTTACAGTATTATGGTTGCCCTAACCATGACGTATGAGGGCGCACGAGAAAAAACCGCAGAAGAGATGCAGTCAGTTCTTCACATTCCTGATGATGCAAATGTAAGAAGACCAAATTTCGCGAAAATAATAAATGAGATGAATAAGAAAGACAAAAAATATAAACTTTCGACCGCAAATGCATTATGGCCACAAAAAGATTACAAGTTTTTAGAAGAATATACAAATACTATTGAGAGATATTATGGTGGGAAAGTTACTAACTTGGATTTCATTGGCGAATCTGAAAAATCACGTAAAACGATCAACACCTGGATTGAAGACCACACCAATAATAAAATTAAGGACTTGATTCCTCAAGGAGCTCTTAATGCCTGTACAGAATTGGTATTAACAAATGCGATCTATTTTAAAGGAACCTGGGTTAAACAATTCGATAAAAAGGAAACGCAGGATGAAGATTTTAGGACAAGTTCCGGTCAGACCGTAAAAGTTCCCATGATGAGATCGACCGGTGACGATGCAAAATTCAATTATGCTGAAACCGATAAAATTCAGATACTTGAAATGGATTATGAAGGTGAGGATTTATCAATGTTAATACTTCTCCCGAAAGGAGATAAGTTGGGTGATTTAGAGGAAACCATCACTCCCGAAAAATTGTCCGGATGGAGAAAAATGCTTAACGAGCAAAGAGTGGATATTTATATACCACAATTCAAATTTGAAACGAAGTACTTCATGGTTGAAACCTTGACGGAAATGGGTATGCCGACTGCATTCAACTCAGGGGCAAATTTCTCAGGAATGGATGGGACGACCTCTCTTTTTATTCAAAATGTAATCCATCAAGCATTTGTTGAGGTGAATGAGGAAGGGACTGAAGCAGCTGCCGCAACCGCGGTTATTGTCGGAATAGAATCAGTGCAAATAATACCTGTATTCCGAGCGGACCATCCGTTTATCTTTACTATTCAACAAAAAGATACGGGTAATCTGTTATTCTTGGGAAGGGTTAGTGAGCCAGGTAAATAATTGAAACATATGAAGTGGCTGGGAAGAGGGGGTTGGGCTGGAATCTGGAATTTAGCTTGATAGATGCTATACTCAATAGAGCTTGGCAAGATTTTTTTAATTAAAACCTTTTTTGTTTTTGAATAAGCTAACACCCATTTGGGGTTTTTGAAAAATTTATCTTGCATTTTGCTCGATTTAGTGTTATAAAAAATATATGGAAAAAGTTATTTCTATTTTTCAGCCTAACTCCATTTCGCTATGTCTTTCTCCGTAGGTATTGTAGGTCTTCCCAATGTTGGGAAATCAACGCTCTTCAATGCAATAACCGGTGAGAGTGTAGACTCTTCCAATTTTCCTTTCTGCACCATAGAGCCCAATAAGGCTATTGTACCTGTCCCCGATAAAACACTGAAGGCAATTTCCGAATGTGTTGAAACAAAAAAGATAACACCGACAACACTCGAGGTCATAGATATTGCAGGGCTTATCGAGGGTTCACATAAAGGAGAGGGTCTTGGAAATCAATTCCTCTCTTTTATTCAGAAGGTCGATGCTATTGCTCATATCGTAAGACTTTTTAATGACCCCCATATAAGTCATATTGGAGATATAAATCCTGTGAGGGATATCGATATTATTGAGACAGAACTCAAATTAAAAGACCTGGAAATATTGAAAAAAAGAATCACATCTTTAAAGAAAAAGGCAAAATCCGGTGATAATGACGCAAAGAAGGAATTTGATACACTTAATCTAATGGAGGAGAAGGTATCCAATAATGCATGGGTTAAAATGGACGACATTACAGAGGGGGAGAAAGAATTTTGCCTAAGGCTCGGGCTTATCTCTCTAAAACCAGAGATGATTATTGCCAATGTTGATGAGACCCTACTAAATAAATCAGACGAAAAACTCGATAAATTAAAGGCGTACGCTCTAAATAAAGGGATGGAGATAATACTTATATCTGCCAGGGTAGAAGAGGAGATACGGGAGCTTCCTGCGGATGAAAGGAAGGAGTTTCTTACAGATTACGGTATTGAAAAGGGGAGTCTTGAAAGAATAATCCTTGAAGGTTATAAACTCCTCGACCTTATTACCTTTTATACATTCAATGAAAATGAACTCCGTGCCTGGACACTCAAAAGAGGTGATTCTGCCTTCGATGCCGCTTCAAAGGTTCATACGGATATGGCAAAGGGATTTATAAAGGCAGAGGTTATTCCAGCAGAGGTATTTCTCGAGCATAAATCTCTTAAGGAGGTAAAAGAGAAAGGACTTCTCCGGATAGAAGGAAAGGATTATACAGTCAGGGACAGGGATATTATATATATACATTTTAGATAGGAGTAAAGGAAAAATGGAAAATGCGAAACTAAATACGATAACAGGTGAGGCATCTTGCCTCACTGTGAGGTTGAAAACCTCGTCTATTAAAACCTGCTCGGTCAATCTCTCGATTTCTGGTTCATCGATCGCTAAAAGCATATTGTTAATCCTTCTTCTAATATTTGGATGTTCCAAGAAGAAGGAACCTATTGCCCCGGATACGATTCCTCCTGTTATAAAGACCGTTGTCTCGCTTGATACGACAAAGCTGTTTATTTCTTTCAGCGAAGAATTAAAACCAACATTTATGCTTGATACATTAAACTACTTTATTACGAGTTACGAAACCTTGGATGTTCACCTTGTGGACATTGACCCAATGAAGAAAAATTGTGTCCTTACGACGGAGCCGCAGGAATCGACCTATTATAATATAGAAATAAAAAATATAGTAGATGTGAGTGGAAATGTAATGAAGGATACCACCCTTTCTTTTCTGGGTATTGGGGTGGCGGTCGATTCCTTTCCACCGAATGTGAGGATTTTGGAGCCGCTTGCTGGTGATACCTTGTATGGTTTTGAATATTTTTCAGTAAATGCTACAGATAATACTGGTGTGAGAAAAGTCTATTTTTACTTAAACGATTCTCTGTTAGAAAAAGATAAGTATTTCCCATATTACTGCATCTTTGATGTGAGAGGTCTGATAGAGGGAAATACTTACACGATTTATGCTTCTGCAGTGGATTATAGTGCAAACTTTGGATACTCGGAATCTCTTGATGTTTTTGTAGGTTATCATCCACCTTTTCCTTATGTGGTGATAGATGATATCTATACAAGGAAGGTGCCTTTCAGGGCGGATAAAACAGAGGATGGAACGAAGATTTTCTTTGTTCAGGTTCACGATTGTGGCCAACTTCCAATCGATGACCTGGTAAT
>Ga0209121_10001008_pt1 | contig 29554 bp, 27 predicted proteins | sample Cruoilmetagenom3_FD_187292 | JGI IMG/M metagenome (GOLD analysis project Ga0209121, IMG submission 187292) | Oil polluted marine microbial communities from Coal Oil Point, Santa Barbara, California, USA - Sample 3 (SPAdes) (version 2) | ecosystem: Environmental > Aquatic > Marine > Oil seeps ...
CCGACCGCACAAAGTGCACGACTCCCGGACGAAGCTTGGTGGTATCGGGATCCTCATCGAAGGCGTCCTCGACCGAGATGCCCGCTTGCACGAGCGTGTCGGCGACGCGCTCTCTCCGTGAGCGATCCGGGACGGCCAGCGCCACACCATAGTCGATCGACAGCAGTCCGCGCAGGCCAGCGAGGAAACGATCCTCTCCACCGGCGACCTCGGGACGCCGCGCCAGGAGCTCCGCATCGACGCTGCCGCCCGCCCGCAACATCGAGAGCAGGGTCAGCCGCTGACGACCACCCAGATCGACCGCCGCGGGCAGAAGAAACAGTCCGTCGGTGGCAGCCTCAGCCTGCTGTGCGGCCGCGTCGATGGCCTCTCGGCCACGGACCATGTCGTCAAAGAGCGAGCGCGGCTCGGTGACGACCACGAGCGTATTGGGCGCGAGGTAGTCAATGAGCGAACCGGGCTTGCGATAAAAGAGCGGCAGGTACCGCTCGATGCCATTGAAGTAGACTCCCTGCTCGATCATCTCGAGATGATGGGCGATCACGGTGTCGGCCTGCGCCTTTGCAGCCAGGGCCCGACGTGCGTTCTGCGCCGGACGCACGCCCAAGGAGAGCTCGCGACACGGATAGATGTCGAGAGGCTCCGACTCGCCGATGGACTGACCGGTCGTGGGAACATATCGGCGCAAGGTCTCGATCTCGTCGCCAAAGAACTCCGCGCGGACCGGACCTGTCGCGTCCGAAGCGAACACGTCGAGAACGCCGCCTCGCACAGCGAACCGGCCGCGCTCATCGGCGGCATCCGTGCGCTCGTAGCCCATGCGACTCAAGCGCTCGACGGTCTCCTCGAGATCGAGCTCGGCTCCTGCGGAAAGAGCGAGCGGCTCGAACACGTGCGAGCCTTGGGGCGGCAACGCCCGGAGCAGCGTGCGAGCGGCAGCCACAACGATGACCTCACGGCCACGCTGGAGGGCGTCGATCGCACGAGAACGGGCGCCGACCACCGCGACGTCTGGAGCAGCGTCAGACCAGGGCATATCACCGCGCGTCGGAAAGTGAAGCACCAGCTCACGCGGCACATACGCGGTCAACTGACGGGCATAGCGCTCGGCAGCCTCCTGACCAGAGACGACGACCAGGGTGGGACGTGGCTTCTCATGGAATACCGCAGCGGTGACCAAAGGTCGCACCAATCCGGGTGTAGCGAGCGCGGCATCCTCACCGCGCGCCAAGAGCTCCGCAATGGCATTGAATGGCTTGGCGCTGCAAAGCGCGTTCTCGAGAGCGGTGGCGAGTTCCATGGGTCTCCTTGGCAGGTGCAGACATGCGAACAGCCCGCGACCGGAAACCGGGCGCAGGGCTCACCGAGGGTATCCCCGAGCGAGGGACTGGTCAAGCAGCGGCATGCTGCGCCTGGGCGTGTTCGGGTACCATCTGCGCAACGACCCCGGCAGCACGAGGAGAGCGCATGGACCGCGCGAAGCAGGCACGAGCGATCATGGACCGCCTGGCCGAGCTCTACCCCGAGGCGCACGTCATGCTCAACTACACGACACCGTACGAGCTGCTCGTCGCGGTGATCATGTCCGCGCAGACCACCGATATCGGGGTCAACAAGGTCACACCCGTCCTATTCGATCGCTACCCAACGCCCGCCGACCTGGCGCACGCGGAGGTCGAGGACGTCGAGGAGATCATCCACTCCACCGGCTTCTACCGGAACAAGACCAAGTTGATCATGGCGTCGGCCAAGATGCTTGAGGATGAGTTCGGGGGCCTGGTTCCCGACACCATGGATGAGCTCATGCGGTTGCCGGGCGTGGCGCGCAAGACTGCGAACATCGTGATCAGCAACGCTTTCGGCAAGGTCGAGGGAATCGCCGTTGACACGCACGTGTTCCGCCTGGCTCATCGTTTCGGCCTGAGTGACAACAAGAATCCTGACAAGGTGGAGAAGGATCTCATGGAGGTCCTACCCCGTGACGAGTGGTTCCACGTGAACTACCGCTTCATCGACCACGGGCGTGCGATCTGCACCGCGAAGAAGCCCGCCTGCGGTGCGTGCACCCTCTCCGACATCTGTCCGGCCGCGTTCACCGTGAAGGGGTGGCGCGAGGAGCTCTGAGCGATGCGAGAAGCTCTAGGCGAAGACTCCCGCGATGATGGCTGCGACGAACACACCGGGGAGCATATTGCCCACGGGCAGCCGCTTGATGTCCGTGAGATCGAGCCCGATGCAGAGGATGAGCGCGCCTCCGGTCGCTTCGATCGCGGCGATGACCGCTGGTGTCATGAACGGCTCGATCAACGAGGCGGACAGGGCGATACCGCCCTGCAGAATGGCGATGGGTATCACCGAAAGCCCCACGCCCGCTCCCAATGCCGCTGCGAGCGGTATGGATGCGACCCCGTCGAGCAGGGCCTTGAGCGACAGCAGGGACGGATCGCCCAGGCCGTCCTGGATCGAGCCCAGAACAGTCATGGCGCCGGTACAGTAGAGCAGCGACGCGGTCACGAATCCCTCGACCAGCGTGTGGCCCTTCTCGCCGGGTTCGCGCGACTTGCCGGGCGCAAGGAGTGGCATCCGGGACGCCTGCAGCTGCAGCCAGTGCCCGAACCGCTCCAGCCAGTGCTCGATCCGCATCGCCTCGCCCAGAATCGAGCCGACGACAAGTCCTCCCACCAGCACGAGGCTCCCGTACGCGCCCAGCTCAGTCTCACCCAGATCGGCGAGCCCTCCCAGGGAGATGGTCGCACCGATGATGATGACCGCGAGCCCGATACTTGAGAACACGATCGCGCGGAAACGCTCGGAGATCAGCCGACCGAACGAGAGTCCGACCACGGTTCCCACCAGTACGGCGGCGATATTGATGAGCACGCCTGAACCGGGCATCTACTTCCCTTCGTCGAGCCAGAGCTTTTTGAGCTCCTCGGTTATCTTGTTGGCACCCGTCGGCATTCCCTCGTCTCGACGGGTCGTACTGCGTCGCCCTTTGCGCGACGAACCCCGACCTGCCGCATCGAAGGCCGCATCGCGTGAACGAACATCCACGGTAACGCGAGCATGAGTGCGCACGCGCTGCCGCAAATCGTTGTCAGAGGTTATCAGACAGATCGGCTCCGTGGACGCAGTCGCCAGCCGAACAATCTCGTCGTCGGCACTCACGTCGCGCGAAAAACGAACGTCGACAGGTATACCGGGTGTGTGAGCCGGGCCGACGCCACCCACGCCGTCGAACACGACTGCGATCCGACCGCGCCCGAGCATCGCTTCACCACGCGTGCGCAAGCGGGCCACGAGAGCCTCGCGCTGTGCCTCAAGCGAGAGATCACGCGTAGCAGGATCGGAGCGAGTGACATTGTATCCATCGACTAAGAACAGCATGGTGCTCATCGTACGCTATCGGCACCGTATTCATAACGTGAGATATGCCACGCTACTCCGGGAATGGATTCCTCATATACTCATGTGACCTATCACCGAGATGAATGGCTGGAAACTGACGATGACTCGTGCGAACGCTCTCAAGAATCAAGTCTCCCCCTACCTGACCATGCACATCGACGACCCGGTCGACTGGATGCCGTGGGGTCCGGAAGCATTCGAGCGCGCTCGCGTCGAGGATCGACCCATCCTACTGTCGATCGGCTACGCCTCATGCCACTGGTGCCATGTGATGCAGCGCGAGTCGTTCCGTGATGCGGCGACCGCTGCGTTCCTCAACGACCACTTCGTCTCGGTCAAAGTCGACCGCGAGGAACGCCCTGACGTCGACGCGCTCTACATGGAGTACGTCGCAGCAGCGACCGCCGGCGGTGGTTGGCCCATGACGGTCGTTCTCACCCCGCAGGGCCTGCCCATCTTTGGCGGCACGTACTTCCCCCAGAAATCGCGTCAGGGCTCGCCCTCCTTCATGGACGTGCTGCGCTCCATGGACCGCACATGGCGTGAGGATCGCGACAAAGCGCTGCAGACGGCGGAGTCCACGCTCGACTTCCTGGAGCGGCGATCCGAACCACCGGCGACAGGCGAGATCGACGAGTCGACCATCGAGATGGCCGTCGACCTGCTGCTGGAGCGAGAGGATCGCGATCATGGCGGGTTTGGCACCGCACCCAAGTTCCCGCAAGCTCCCGTGCTCTCATTCCTACTTCGGTTCGCCGAGGAGGGAGGCGACGAGAACGCATCCCGCGCCGCACGTGCCGCACTCACCGCGATGATCCGGGGCGGGATCTACGACCAGGTCGGCGGCGGCATGTACCGTTACGCCACCGACGCCGACTGGCTCGTCCCCCACTTTGAGAAGATGCTCTACGACAACGCGCTGTTCCTCTCGACCCTAGCCGTCGCCTATGAAGCGCAGCCCAACGATGAGTACGCTCACGTCATGCGCAGCACGGCGTCGTTCCTTGAATCTCAGATGCGCGCCGCGGATGGCGGCTACATCGCCTCGCTGTCGGCGGACACCGATGGCGTCGAGGGAGCGACCTACGTCTGGACGAACTCAGAACTCGCATCGATCCTCTCGGCCGACGAGATGGACTTGGCCCGAGAGCACCTGGGAGCGAGCGATAGCGGCAACTGGGAAGGCACCACCATTCTCACCCGCAAACTCGGTCGCTCCGCACGTGCCGAAGAAGTGGATGCGCTTCTCGGCAAACTCGAACGCGAGCGCTCAAAGCGGCCGCAGCCCGACCCCGACACCAAGGTCATCGTGTCCTGGAACGCCATGGCGGCAGCTGGGCTCATGCAGGCTGGACACGCGCTCACAGATGATGCGCTGTTGCGAAGAGGCCGCGAGCTGGCGAACCACCTCTACGATCGCGCAGTGGTCGCTGACGGCGTGCTGCATGTGCTGGACGACCCGGCCGTGAGCCACGTGCGACTGCTCGAGGACACCGCGCATCTCACCGCGGCCCTCCTCACCGCCCATGAGTACGCTGGTGACGCAACGGCCCTCGATCGCGCCGAAGAACTGCACACGCAGGCACTTGCTCGCTTCGTGGACGACGGGGTCGCCTACATGACGGACGATGCCACGGATCTCCCCGTGCGCCCGCGCGAGCAGCATGACAATCCGACGCCCTCCGGGTCCACCACCCTCGCGAGCAACGCCCTCCGCCTCTACACCCAGACTCTCGATGAGGATCATCACGAAAGCGCACGCAAGATCCTTGAGATCTCAACCCCGCTCGCCAAGTTCGCTCCCGCATTCGTGGGTGCAGCTCTCGATTCGATGCTCGTGCTACTGACCGAGGAGTGATCCTGTGAACGCCCACATTCGTCGGCACGCTTGCTGTATCGTCGCGATCGCAATGACGATCGCCTTGACCGGGTGCGGCGGTTCGCCCTCAGAACCCGTGATCGTGACCCCGTCATCGACATCCACTTCCGAGACCGTCACGCCACCCGAATCCAACGACCTCGAGGAGCGTTCGCGTGTCGAAGCGATCGCCCTCGACGCCGTGACCTTGCGGCTCACGCCGGAATGGACCGATCTGGCCGATCCACTCCTGCTCACCGGAGCCGCCGACGGCAGCGACCGTGTCTTCATCGTCGAACAGTCGGGACGGATCATCGTGACCCGTCCGGGCGAGTCACGCACCTCGACCTTCCTCGATCTCCGCGATGCGATCTCCACCGGTGGCGAGCGCGGACTTCTGGGCATGGCCGTCTCACCGCGCTATGCGGATAACGGCACCGTGTACGTCAACTACACGGACACCCGAGGCGATACCGTCGTCGCACGCTACCGGGTCTCATCGGCAGATCCCGATTCACTTGATCCCGACTCTGGTGAAGTCCTGCTGCGTGTCGAGCAGCCATTCTCCAACCACAACGGGGGCGGCATTGTGTTCGGACCGGACGACATGCTGTGGATCGGTATGGGTGACGGAGGTTCCGCAGGCGACCCGGCTGAGAACGGCCAGAATCCCGATTCGCTGCTGGGTGCCATGTTGCGCCTCGACGTGGGCGAGACCGCCGACGGCAACCCTGAGGGTGCATACGCGATTCCCGCCGACAACCCGTTCGTCGGACGCGTGGGTTATCGGCCCGAGATCTGGGGATTGGGGCTCCGCAATCCCTGGCGATTCTCGTTCGACAGCGCGACTGGAGACCTGTGGATCGGTGATGTCGGACAGGGTGAATGGGAGGAGATCGACTTCATCGCCGCAGCGGATCTGAAACCTGGCGCGAACTTTGGATGGGACGTCCTGGAGGGTACGCACCCCTACCCTGCCGATATCGACCCGGGCGACATCTCGCGATTCACACCACCGATGGTCGAATATGACCACGATGCAGGCAGGTCGGTCACCGGCGGCGTCGTGTACCGAGGAGCTGCGTATCCCGGACTCGACGGCGTCTACCTCTACGCTGACTTCTACGGTCGAATATGGGGATTGCGCCCTGACGGCGACACGCCGGAGAACGTCTCACTCTGGACGGGCGATGCGCTGATCGCGTCATTCGGCGTCGACGATGCCGGCGAAGTCTACGTATGCGACCTGGGCGGCACCGTGTACCGTGTTGAGTTCGACGTGCCGTAGGCGTTTATCGAGGCAGCAGCGCGGTGAGATCCGCGATCAGTTCGTCAATGTCCTGGGGCGTCGTATCCCATGATGTGACCCAGCGGATCTCGTTCTTGGCCTCGTCCCACGTGTAGAAACGCCAGCGCTTCTGCAGCGGCGCGATCGCACCCTCCGGCAGCACGGCGAAGATCTCATTGGCCTCAACACTCTGCGTGACCGTCACCCCGGGCAGCGCCGCCGCACGTGCGGCCAGATCCGCTGCCTTCTCGTTGGCGCTGCGCGCGCATCGCTCCCAGAGGTCGCCCTCGAACATGGCGATGAACTGCGCCGCCATGAAGCGAGACTTGGAGGCGAGCTGCCCCGACTGCTTGCGAATGTACGGCAGTGCCTCCGTGCGCGCATCGCCAAAGAGCACGACCGCCTCACCTACGAGCATGCCGTTCTTGGTACCGCCGAATGACAGCGCATCGACACACGCGTCCGTCACGAGTTCTCGCAGCGAGACCCCAAGAGCCACTGCAGCGTTCGCGATACGTGCACCGTCCACGTGCAGGTACATGCCGTGCTCGTGCGCGACATCCGCCAGCGCTCGGAGCTCTGCAGGCGTGTACACCGTCCCGAACTCAGTGGCGTTACTCACCGAGATCACGGATGGCTGCGCGTGATGCTCGAACCCGAAGCCTGTGAGATATGGCAGCACCAGCTCGGGAGTGAGCTTGCCATCGGGAGTGCGCACCGGCACGAGCTTCACACCGGCGATATGCTCCGGAGCTCCACACTCATCGGTATTGATGTGCGCCGTCTCCGGGCAGATCACCGCGCCCCACGTGGGGCACAATGCCGCGAGAGAGGAGACGTTAGCGCCGGTCCCATTGAAGACGAAACGCATGTCGATCTCGTCGCCCAGATGACCTTTCATGATTGCCACGGCGCGCTGGGTGAACACATCGTCACCATATGCGGGCACATGCCCCCCATTGGCTGCGGCGATCGCCTCGAGCACCTCAGGATGCACTCCTGAGTGGTTGTCGCTGCCGAATCCGCGGCGTGTGGCGCTCGCTGCCTCACTCATCATGCATCGTCCCCTTGATCGATATCTCCACCCGTGCGGTCCAGTTGCTGGACCGGTTCATCGAAGTAGACCCTGAGCGGCTCAGGCAACCCCTCGATCGACACGCCCTCGATCGCCGAGGAGAGATCGTTCGAGTTGTACGTCATCCAGAACGCCACGCTCGAATCAGCCAGTCTGCCGGCTCGTGCATCGGCTACGAGTGCCGCGAACGCCTTGCCGGTGTACGTGCCCTCAAGCGTGTAACCGGCTTCAGCGGCGATTGCGACAGCCTCCATCCCCGTCGGAGTGAAACAAGCATATCCTTCGCCGAAGAACTCATCGCGTATCTCAACACCCAGATCCCGATAGGAGATGTCCGGGAACGTGGCGTCGTACTCGCGTGCGAGTGCGATCGTCTCATCCACCAGACGTCCGAGCGTCTCGTGATTGGCCCACTCGACCGGGGTCACGCGCACGGCGATCACCTTGCTCTTCAGGCCACCAGCAGCGAGCCCCACCGCCACACCTGCAGCGGTACCCAGAGAACCGAGCGGGACATACACGAGGTCGGGCTCGACCAGACCTCCCTCTGCGATCTGCTCGGCGAACTCGAGCGCGGCATCGATCGGACCCAGCGTGCCAACGGGGGAAGTCCCTCCTATCGGTATCACGTAGGGGTCCACACCGTCCCTCGCATGCGTCTCCGCGGTCAATCGCTCCACGGTCTCCTCATGATTCTCGAACCCCGCACCGTGCTGGATATCCACACCCTGCGCAACATGAAAACGAAGGTTCTTCTGCACGTAGCTCGCATTGGGCTGCGGGCTGAGCAGCGAGTGATGCTCGAAACCCTCACGGCTCGCGTACACGGCGGTGGCCAGAGCATGGTTCGACCCCGCCGCGCCGAATGTGATCGTCGTGGTAAGACCCTGGTCCTTGGCCGCGCCAAGAAGGAACTCGAGTTTGCGGATCTTGTTGCCACCGTACGGCTCGGCCGAGACATCCTCACGCTTCACGTACAAACGGCCCACGCCCAACATCGTCTCAAACGTCTCCGAACGATCGATTGGAGTCGGACGCACCGCGATGTCCACGCGAGGAACATCGGCCAGTCCGGGATATCGACGAGACAAGGGGATCGTGCTCACATCGCGCTCCATTCGTAGAGGGTACGAACGCGATGATAGCGCGTCTTCACCGCTTCATACCCGTGGACTGCTGCTTTTCGGGTACAAACCTTCTACATCACAGGGCTCCTCCCAGACAGCGGAACGGAGTATGCAACATGAAATGTGAGCACATGGAGGGCGTGGACATCCACATGGCGCCGCGCGTCGAAGGTGTGTGCGAGGAATGCGCCAAGACGGGAGACACCTGGGTCGCACTGCGTGTATGCAAGACGTGCGGTCATGTGGGCTGTTGCGACTCGTCCAAGAACCGCCACGCGCGCGCCCACTATCACGAGACCGGTCACCCGATTCTGGGTCCAGTGGACAGCGAGGACTGGCTCTGGTGCTACCCCGACAGTTCGTACGTCGAGCCGGATGGCACGCTCAGATAGGGTCAGCGCGCCCGATCAGGCGAGGTTGCGCTCTTTGAGACGGCCGTAGAAGCGCCACTCAACAAGGAAGACCGCCACGCCCAACAGGCCGACGACCGCCTTCCACGGCTGGATCGGAGTCTCCCTGACCTCGCCCTGCGAGATGATCTCAAATCTCTCGGCGTGCACATCGAACTCACCCGCATGCTCGTCGCACGCGACATTGATCGTACCGCTCACTCGCACGATGTCGCCGTCATGACGATGATCGCCGAACGTGCCGACGAGATCTGCTGAGTCCGAGGCAACATACACGCCGACCGCCATCCCATCGCCCAGCACGTTGACCCACTTGTGGGTCGCGTCGGCATGAAGCGCCTCACCGATCGCCTCGCCCTCGAACTCGATGACCGTCCCGTTGAGATCACGGTCGATCTCGACCACTTCCGCAGGTGAAAGCGTGTCGGAAGCTGCGGCAGCTGCGGTGGGAAGCGCACAGAGCGCACCGGCGATACAACACAGCGAGACAAAGAGTCCTGTGGCATTCTTGAGCGACCGGATCACAAGGACCCCTTCCGTCGCACACCCAGTGAGAGGAGCACCTGAACGATCAACGTGAGCACAGCGATGAACTCAAGGCGACCCCCCCACATCTGGACCATGTACACGATCTTGAGCCCGACAGGCATCCCTGAACTCGTAATGCCTGTGGACAGGCCGACGTTGGCTGTGGCCGAGATCGATTCGAACATGGCCTGCACGGGATCGTAGCCATACGCTGCGCCGATGATCCCACCGGTGATGAACGTTGCCATGTAGAGAATGAAGACGGTGGTCGCGGCACTGGCGGCCTCCGGCGTCAGGAACTTGTCCTCGATATGGTGATACCGCGCCTTGAGCACTGCGGATCGGGGTGCGATGGACTGTTTGACCTGATGGACGATGGACTTGAGGATCACCCCGAGCCGTAGGGCCTTGATGCCGCCGGCTGTCGACGAGACCGCACCACCGGCAGCCATAGCCAGCATGACGGCCACAATCGCGATTCCCCCCATGTCGGATGTCCATTGACCCGGGTACACCGTCTGGTGACCAGTCCCTGTGTTGGCCGACACGATGTGATAGGCGCCCTTGCGGAGAATCTCGAATCCTTCGGGCAGGAATCTCGTCGCAGCCAAGCCGATCGCGGTGAGCGCCGAGAGCAGCATGATGTTGATGCCCAACACGCGTGTCTCGATGTTGCGCCAGAGTTCTGGACGATCTCCACGCCAGACCTGTGCGTGAAGGTTGAAGTTGAGCGTACCCGCGAGCATCAGGAACACGCCCACGATCTCGAACGAGTAGCTGTGGTAGTACATCGCATTCATCGACTGCGGGCCGAATCCACCGGTGTCGTACGCTGCCACCGATATCCAGAAAGCGTGGAGAAGACCCCTGTCGGGCGCCATACCCAGATGTAGCGAGTTCACACCCCAGAGCACCACGGTGCCGATGAGGACGTACACGGCTGTCACGAACCAGATGAAACGCGCCGTGTAGAGAACGTTGGGGAGGATACGCTCGTCGCGACCCTCTGCGAGATAGAGTGAGAACGCGCCACCACGCAGGCCCACAGCCAACGAGAGAGCCGCCACGATGATCCCCTGGCCCCCTATGAGGTGCGTGAGGTGCCTCCACATGTTGTGCGCGAGCGCCATGTGATCGAGATCGTTGACAACCGTGAGTCCTGACGTGGTCAGCCCCGATATCGCATCAAAGACTGCGTCCAGATATGACGCGTAGTTACCGGAGAGCGCGAGCGGTACTGCCGCGATGAGCGAAGCGGCCAGCCAACCGAGCGCGGTGATCACCAGCGCATCAGCGTGTGTGACATTCTCCCCGCGCGTGCGGCCCAGAGCCATACCCATGCCGATGCACAACGCGAGGCCGAAGCCCATGAAGTAGTCGAGTGCAGCGTCCCATTCGCCAAAAACAACGGCGGTGACGAGGGGCACAAGCATCGCGAGCCCGATTCCGATCACGAAGAGGCCCACGAAGTGGAGTATCACCTTGAGGTCAGCGAGGCGCAGTCGAATCCACATGCCGCGGCCCCTACAGCGCCCAGGCGATGAAGAGGACAACCGCCGCAACGGCCACCAAGAACACCGCGAACACCGCGAGTTCGGCCGCAAGGCCGCTCAGCCAGTGCTTGAATGGACTCTGGAAACGATATACCTGCATCAACACTCCCCGTGGGACCGTTCACCCTCCCCGTCAACACGCCTCAAGCATAGTCCCGCTGTCAGAAGGTAACAAGCCGCCGCCACTGGCCGAGCGTGACCCCTGTGGCCTTTCGCGATACCATGCACAAGGGCTTCGGGGGAGGTTCATGTGATCGAAGGCAGATTGGTTCTGCCGCTCATCGCGTCTTTCGTCGGTTTGTTCTTGGCGATGTTCGCGGCATGGAACGATGCATATCCCAAACGGACGCGAGTACTCTTCTCCGCCCTCTGTGGGATCAGTTCGGTATGGGCCTTCGGTCAGTTCCTCATCCTCGGAACACCCGGATCGAGTGATTCCCTCTTGTCATCGCCCGGCAGTCCCACCCACTGGATCGGCGCGATCACGCTCCTAGCTGCTGCGGCTGCACCCACCTATTGGCTGATCTTCGCTGCCTCGTTCTCGGGACATACCGCATGGGTGAGCGGATGGCGGCTCCCGCTCGTGCACCTGCTCCCCATCTACACAGTGGCCGTGGGGGCAACGAATCCCTGGCACGGTCTGTTCCTGACCGAGGGCACCTCAGGAACGACCTCATACGGTCCGCTCTCAATTCCCTACCTCATCGTGATGTATGTCTTCATCGGCATCGGGGCATGGATGATCTGGCGCGGGGCGCGCAGTGATCATGGCACTGTCGCCGTACGTGTGGCCATCCTGATCGTCCTCGCCGTACTGACGCCGATCCTGGGAGGTCTCATCTGGAACCTCCGCAACGTGCTCGGACTCTCGATCACGATCAACCCGGTGCCGTCGCTCTTCGTCGTGTTCGATGCCGTCATTGCGTTCGGGATCTTCCGAAGCAGCATGAGCAGTCTTCCCGCACGAACCGCGCGAATCGCCGTGAACGCGTCAGATGATGCGGTGATCATCGCCGACGACACTCTGGCCATACGAGCCCTCAACGAGGCTGCCCTGAAAATCTATCCGCAGATGAAGCTGGGAGCGGACCTGCAGGATCTTGCTCCCGAGATCAGCCGACATGCGGCCTTCTGTATCGAATATGGCTCCGATGACCTCTCGTTCGAGTTCGAAAGCGCGGGCAGAGTGTACTGGGGACGAGTGCGTCGAAGCCGTCACAAGGATGACCCAGCGGACGGGTGCGCGATCCTTCTCACCGACCTCACCGGCCTTCGTTGCGCACAGACGGAACTCCTCAGGGCCGGCCGCACGGCCGACGGGGATCTCGCCAACACCCGCTACCGTGAGCGATTGAGGAACTGATGCGGCTCTCCTTGACACAGCTCACGCCGCTGATCACCGCCTTCGTCGCCTTGGGTCTTGCAGCGCCGGCACTGACTCCCCCGTTCACCCCCGTGCGCAGATACTTCGCCGTGATGAATCTCTCGGCATTCGCATGGTGCTTTGGCGAGTTCATGCATAACGCCAGCGGAGCAACGGAATTCGACCCATCTCTCGTTATCTTCGGCAGCGCTCGCTACATGTGGTTCCTCCTCATGATCATTGGAATCGCATCAGCCGCCACTGCATGGCTCTTCTTCACGATCGAGTACGCGGGTGTTCGAGATCGCATGACCGGATGGAAAATGCATATAGCGCATGTTCCACTCGCGACGATCGCGATTGTGGGAATCACGAATCCTTGGACGTTGTGGATCGCACGGATCAGTGCTGAAACGGGCATGGCGCGGTACACGCCACTCGCTCTGGTGTACGCGCTCTCGATCGCAGCGATGATGGGAACTGGGGCGTTCATGCTCGTGCGCTACTCGCTTCAGCATGATCGAACCGAACGGGTCTACGCACACTCGCTCGCCCTGGTGTCATTCCTGCCCACGACCGCGCTGCTGATATGGAGATTTGAAGATTTCCTCGGTCTCAACCTTCCCTTCAATCCAACACCGCTCGCGTTCCTGGTCTTCGAGATCATGGTCGGAGTGCTCGTCTATTTCAGGAGATTCGCCGAGATCGTCCCCCATGCGACGCTTGAAGCGTTCGAACACATACACGACGGAGTTCTGGCGATTGACCGACGGGGAGTCATCGTGGCGATGAACATCGTCGCTCGTCGGACCATGAGCGACATCTCTCTTGGGGATGTCCTTGCCAACGCGCGGCCGATGCTCGCATCACAGCTGCGCACGTGCCTCGAGAACGGGAACGATCCCTCGGATTTCGAAATGGCAATGGGGGGACGCACGTATCGAGTGAGACCACGCACGCCCGGCCATGTCGGCAGTGCCACTCCGCACTGCGTGATACTGCTGACCGACGTGACCGATCTCAAGCACACCGAGGAGCAACTGAGGGAGCTGCACGAGAAGATGCCGGCATCATCTCGATAGACGAGCCGCCGCTACTTGTGTCCGTGGTCCTTGTAGTGCCGACGGACCATCTTGGAGAAGACCTTGTCCTCGCGCTTCTTCTTGAGTCGGCCCGCCACATCCTGCCGGGCCGCAAGGACATCGAGCTCCGTGCGAAGTGACAGATAACTGTCGAGCCGCCTCTGGGGAAGTTCGCCCGACTCCGCCGCAGCCCGCACGGCGCAACCCGGCTCGTCCTCATGCGCGCAGTCACGAAAACGGCAGCCTTCGGCCAGCTTCGCAATCTCAGGAAATGCCGACTCCATTCCCCCATCGGCATCCCAGAGCGCGAGAGCGCGCATGCCGGGCGTATCGATCAGGATCCCACCGCCGGGCAAGGGAACCATCTCACGGGCCACGGTGGTGTGCCGTCCCTTGCCGTCGACCTCACGCACTTCCTTGGTCGCCTGGACCTCCGAGCCCACAAGACGATTGATCAGGGTGGACTTACCCACCCCCGACGCTCCGAGCATGGTCGCGGTGACACCGGACCCGATGAGTTCCGAGATGTCATCGACACCGCTGCCGGTGACACTGCTCGTGACGTAGATATCCACGCCGGGCGAGGCGGACCCCACCTGGCTCACCACGCCTGCGAGGTCCTCCTCACAGAGATCGGCCTTGGTCAGAAGCACAATAGGCCGCGCTCCGCTCTCCCATGCAAGCACGAGTTCGCGCTCCAGCCGACGAAGATTCGGCTCCTTGGCGAGCGCGTGAACCACGAACACGATATCCACATTCGCGGCCAGAACCTGCTCGCCAGTCGTTTCTCCGGGATCCTTGCGCGTGAACGAGGAGGACCGTGGAAGAATCGCCTCAATGATTGGCATGTCGTGACCTTCAGGCATGCTGAGGGCGACCCAGTCGCCGACCACGGCCCTGCTCTCTGCATGAACCGCACTCTTGACTAGATGAGTCGCCGGCTCAACGCGAACTTCACCGTTCTCGGTGAAAACGAGTGGCATCCCGCGGTCGACACGGGATACTCGTCCCGCAATGAGTCCATCCTCGGCGTGAGGCGCGAAGAGCGCCTGGAACCGCCCGCTAAAACCAAGGGCGACGAGATCGTGCGACAGTGGGCCGTCGCTATGTTCAATGCTCTCAACCATGGAGTTCACTCTAGCATCGTGAAGGTATACTGTCTGCGCTGAGAGGAGCTCACAGATGAAGAAACGCCTTGGTCCGACCGACAGGATCTACCCCATGCCCACCCCTCTTGTGGTGGCGGGCACGCTCGACGACCCACGCTGTCTCGCCGTCGCCTGGATCGGAATCGCGAGCGCCACTCCGCCGTCAGTGGCGATGGCCATTCGCGATTCACGTCACACACTTGAAGCCATGCTCGAGAACGGCGAATTCACGGTGAACATCCCATCGACCGCGCACGCCGCGCAGGTGGACTTCTGCGGCCTGGTCAGCGGTCGCGATCACAACAAACTTGCGGAGGCCGGCCTTTCCGTGGAGCCCTCTGCTATCGTCAGCGCTCCGATCATCACCGAGTTCGCCTACGCACTCGAGTGCCGCGTCTCACAGGTGATCGAGATCGGCTCATATCGCCTCGTCGTGGGCGAGGTGCTCGAATCACATGCCGATGAGAGCGTCCTCAATGACGACGGAACCGCCGTGGATATCGAAGCGCTCGACCCGCTCGTCTACATCGCGGGAGCGCGTGAATATCGCGGCCTGGGCGACAAGGTGGCGGACGCGTTCAAGATCGGACGTGAGCTGGAGATGAACGACTGAGCGGGCAGCAGCTGTACCGCGTCCACCCTGGAGTGCTCCCTGAAAAAGCCGCCTGAGCAGGCGCTATTCTTGGTTTGGCACACTGTTTGCGCTCCCAAGGGGGGCGCCCACGCACTTCTGGCGCCATCGTCGGCCGGTAAACCTACGCCGACGGGACCTGTACCCGGCGTCAGGATACTGTATGCTCGCACGCTTTCGTACGTTGCTCGCAACGGCCACACTTGCCGTAGCACTGCTCGCAACCCCCGCGCTGGCCTCGGCCGCGCCCGATCCTCTCAAATCCGAAGCGGAGTACATCCGCACCCAGGCACTCGATGCATCTCGTACCCACTACTATGCAATGGCCGCGCGCTCACTGGCTGAGTATCGGATCGCGGACCTCGCAGCCCGCATCGAGAAGACAGAGGACAACATCCCCAATCCCTTCTCGGCTCTCGCCTCCATCGTCACCAACGACGGCACCTTGCCCGCGTCCCTCGCGGATGCGGTCAGCGTCATCACCCGTCGCGCCCTCTCAGTCGAGGACATGCGCGCAGAACATACGGCGATGGTGAGCGAGCTTCCTGCACAGATTGAAGAAGAGCGCGCCGCACGGCAGCGCTACGAAGCCTTTCAGCGTCATCTCGACGAACTCGATGCCGAGATAGCCGTTGAGACAGCCTTGCGCGCAGAGATCGAGCGCAAAGAAGCTCGTGTGGCGGAAATCGAACGCCTACAGGAGACCTACGGCGTGTTCCCGGTCGCCGGCGCCAACTCCTACGTCAACTCCTGGGGCTTCGCCCGCAGCGGTGGCCGCAGTCACAAGGGTGCGGATATCATGTCCGCCTCCGGCACGCCGCTCGTGGCAGTGAAGTCGGGAACCGTGATCGCAAAGAGCAACCGTCTGGGCGGAAAGACCATCTGGCTGACCGCCGATGACGGCACCAAGTACTACTACGCGCACTTGCGTGACTACACCGTCACCTCTGGTCGCGTCGAACAGGGTCAGCTGATCGGCACGGTGGGCAGCACCGGCAACGCCGGGTCGCCGCACCTGCACTTCGAGATCCACCCCGGTGGCGGAAGCGCAGTCAATCCGTTCTCTCATCTCAATCAGATGATCGAGCCCGTGCTGTAACGCCGCATTTCCACACAACAGACTCATGCGAGCCCCGGTCACCACCGGGGCTCGCTGCATGATGACGAAGGACTTGCGCATCACCTGCAGCCTATGCTCCCCTTGAGCGAGTCTCATCACCCGTCAAACAGCTAGGGAGCACCGTGGACAAGCGCCGTCTCGGCATCATCTTCGCAATCGTTCTGGTCGATATGCTGTCGTTCAGCATCGTCCTGCCGCTGCTCCCCTACCTCGCCGACGACCTCGGTGCGTCCGCTGCGATGATAGGCCTGCTCACCGCGGTCTACCCCTTCGCGCAGTTCTTTGGTGCGCCGCTCTTGGGCAGACTCTCCGACCGCTTCGGCCGCAAACCCGTTCTGCTGGCGAGCATCGCCGGTACGGCCTTCGGATTCGTGGTGCTCGCCGTAGCGCGCGTTCTCCCCATCCTCTTCGTCAGCCGCTTCATCGACGGCATCACCGGCGGAAACATCAGCGTGGCGCAAGCCTACATCGCCGACGTGACCGATGAGGAATCTCGCGGCAAGGCGCTGGGCATGATCGGCGCAGCCTTCGGACTCGGCTTCATCCTGGGCCCGGTGAGCGGAGGGTTGCTCTCTGACATCAGCTACGCCGCGCCCGCATGGGCTGGGGCGATCCTCGCCGTGATCAACATGGGACTCGTGAAGTTCTTTCTGCCCGAGTCACTCACTGACGAAAACAAGGCTCGGCTCGCCAAGAAGCGACACAGCAGCATCGACTTCAACGCCCTCCGAGCGACGTTCGCGCACCCACGGGTGGGGCGCCTGCTCTGGATGAGGCTCTCCACCGGCATGGCATACGGAATATTCGAAACAGGCTTCGTGTTGTGGGCGATCGCCGCTCTCAGCCTCTCGGCACGAACGAACGGACTGCTGCTCGGCTACATCGGCATCCTGAGCGTTCTGGTCCAAGCGTTCCTGATCGGCAAGCTCACTGCGAGGTTCAGTGACGAGAAGCTCATCCTGGGCTCGATCTCACTGGCAGGTATCGCACTGGCGATATGGGGCTTCGTGCCAAACATACCCCTGCTCTTGCTTCTCATGCCTGCGCTATCCGTCGGCCTCGCCGTGAGCAACACCATCATGACCAGCGCGCTCTCCAAGAGCGTGGACCGTGACGAGGTCGGCGGCATCATGGGTCTGCAGATGTCGATCCAGAGCTTCACGCGGATTCCGACACCGATAATCGCAGGCCTGCTGATTGAACGGGCACCTGTTTGGTCTCCCGGACTCACGGCGGCCGCGTTCTCAAGCCTAGCGATACCCATTGCATGGAGTTTGGCTCGCAACGCGAAAGAGAAGGCTGCGCCCGCTACCATCTCCTAGGGCCCCGCACGCACGCTCGCTAGAGACCGATCACGCCAATGCGAGCGCGTCCCCCACAACATCGACCGTGACGGTATCGCCTTCGAGCACACCACCGGAGATGAGCGCCTTGGCCACTCGATCCACGATCTCACGCTGGATCACGCGCTTCAGCGGACGCGCGCCATAGACGGGATCGAAGCCCTCCATCGCCACGCGCTCCACTGCCGTCGGTGTGACCACAAGATCGATCTTGCGCTCAGCAAGGCGCGCCCGCACGATCTCGAGCTGCAGCTCGACAATGACGCCGATCTGCTCCAGTGACAGCGAGTGGAATACCACGAGGTCATCGATGCGGTTCAGGAACTCAGGCCGGAAGGTGGCCCGCATGGCCTCCTCTATCATGAGTTTCATGTTCGCTTCGTCACCCGTGGCCGCGAACTCCTGAATGAACTGCGAGCCCACATTGCTCGTCATGATCACGATGGTGTTGCGAAAGCTCACCGTCCGGCCCTGACCGTCGGTCAGACGCCCATCGTCGAGCACCTGCAGCAGCACGCCGAACACGTCCGGGTGCGCCTTCTCGATCTCATCGAGCAACAGCACGCTGTACGGCCTACGCCGCACCGCCTCGGTCAGCTGACCGCCCTCCTCGTAGCCCACGTAGCCGGGAGGGGCGCCGATCAGACGCTGCACGCTGAACTTCTCCATGTACTCGCTCATGTCGATGCGCACCATGTTGCGCTCGTCGTCGAACAGGTACTCCGCGAGCGCCTTGGCGAGTTCGGTCTTGCCCACGCCGGTCGGCCCCATGAAGATGAACGACCCTATGGGCCGATCCGGATCCGACAGTCCCGCACGACTCCGTCGAATCGCCGACGAGACCGCACTCACGGCCTCATCCTGGCCGACGACACGCTTGTGCAGAAGCTCTTCCAGATTCGCGAGCTTGGTCATCTCGCCTTCGACCAGGCGGCTCACCGGCACACCCGTCCACGCCGACACAACCTCAGCGATCTCCTCGTCGGTGACCTCTTCTTTGAGCATCGCGTCGCCCGCCTGTAGCTTGGCGAGCTCATCGGCGGCCTGCACCAGTTGAGACTCGAGCTCAGGAATCCGCCCGTAACGGATCTCAGCCGCACGCTCCAGATCGCCGTCGCGCTCGGCGCGCTCGGCATCCACGCGAGCCTCGTCGAGCTCAGCGTTATAACGCTGCACGCCGGAGATGACGTCCTTCTCGGACTGCCAGCGAGCCTTGAGGCCGGAGAGCTTCTCGGATATCCCGGCCATCTCCCCACGCAGCGCCTCAAGTCGCTCGGCACTGGCCTCGTCGGTCTCCTTGACCAGCGCGGCCTCCTCGATCTGCAGCTGGCGCAGCTGACGGTCGATCACGTCGATCTCCGTCGGCATCGAATCGATCTCAATACGCAGGCGTGAAGCGGCCTCGTCGATGAGGTCGATGGCCTTGTCGGGCAGAAAACGGTCAGAGATGTAGCGGTCCGACAGCGTTGCGGCGGCGACGATCGCGCCGTCGGTGATGCGCACGCCGTGGTGCACCTCGTACTTCTCCTTGAGTCCACGAAGGATCGCGATCGTATCCTCAGGCGAAGGCTCGCCGACGAACACCGGCTGGAACCTGCGCTCCAGCGCCGCATCCTTCTCTATGTGCTCGCGGTACTCGTCAAGCGTGGTCGCACCAATGGCATGCAACTCGCCGCGTGACAGTGCCGGCTTGAGCATGTTACTCGCGTCCAGAGAGCCCTCGGATGCTCCGGCTCCCACAATGGTGTGCAGCTCGTCGATGAAGAGCACCAGCCGACCCTCGGCCTGCTCCACCTCGCGCAGGACGGCCTTGAGCCGATCCTCAAACTCGCCGCGATACTTGGCCCCGGCGATCATGGAGCCCAGGTCGAGCGACACGAGATCCTTGTCCTTGAGCGAGCTCGGCACGTCACCGTCCACGATGCGCTGCGCGAGCCCCTCGACGATCGCCGTCTTGCCCGTTCCCGGCTCCCCTATGAGCACCGGATTGTTCTTGGTCCGACGCGACAACACCTGGATCACACGACGGATCTCGTCGTTGCGGCCAATGACCGGGTCGAGCTTGCCGTCCCGCGCCGCCTGAGTGAGATTGCGACTGAACCGCTCAAGGGCCTGGAACTGCGCCTCGGGGTTCTGGTCGGTCACCGTAGCGCCCGCGCGCAACTCAGTCAGCGCCTCGAGCACTCGCGCGGCAGTCACTCCCGCACCGCCGAGCAGCCTGCCCGCCTCGCCTGAATCATCCGCTATCGCCACCAGTAGATGCTCGGTGGAGACGTACGCATCCTTGAGCTTCTCGGCATGCTTGAACGCGCCGTTCAGCACCGTGTTGAGCCGCGGGCCGACTCCCACCTGCGTCTGGGCGCCGCCACTGACCTTGGGCATCGCTTGGATCGCCGAGGAGAGCTCTGTATCGAGCGTGTCGGGGTCAGCGCCAACCTTCTGCAAGATCGGCCGCACGATGCCTTCGGCCTGGTCGATGAGCGCTTTGAGCAAGTGCTCCGGCTCAATGACCTGGGATGAGGCATCGTCCGCGATTCCGTGCGCGGCCTCGAGCGCCTCTTGGGCCTTGATGGTGAGTTTGTCGAGTCTCATCTCGTTACCTCCGTTACGTCCGACCGGACGCTAGTGCTTCATGCTTCAAGCAGGAGCCGTTCGGTTCTTGAACAGGCGTGACCACACCCAGGCGACGAACTGTCAACCAGGACCGCCCGAGATCTCCTTGTTGCGCACGCTCTCAAGCCAGCGTACGGCTGCGTTCCTTCGATCGCCCATTGTGTTCCTACCTCTCGTATCTGCGAATCGTGCGGCCGCCCGGCACGTGCACCAGACTGCCGCCCATAGATTCACGCAGCTTCTGTATCTCGTCGGCCAGTTGGCACTCCGTGCGTGTAAGCTCCGAGCGAGTGCTTTCAAGCTCCGCCTCAACACGTTCCTTCTCAATTTCAAGCTCGATGATGCGCATGACGCCTGCGAGGTTGACGCCCTCCTCCTGAGTGAGCCTTTGGATCAGGCGGAGGCGATCGATGTCTGCTTCCGAGTAGAGGCGTGTATTGCCGGCGGACCGCTGTGGCTGCACCAGCTCCTTGCGCTCATAAACCCGCAAGGTCTGAGGATGCATCCCCGCCAACTCCGCAGCGACGCTGATCATGTACACCGGCCGATCGCGACCCGACCTGTTCTGTCTCTTGACCATCGTTTCCTCCTCGCAAGCCGCTGCTGGTGCTGGACCCGAACCCTGCTACACGATATGTGCGCGAATATCCTCGCTGTGCGACTCTGCGAACTGCTTGAGCAGTTCCTTCTCCTTTGCCGACAGCCCCGTGGGGACCACGATGTGCGTCCTCACCTTGAGATCGCCGCGGCCCTTGCCCTTGAGTTTGGGTGCGCCCTTACCCTTGAGTCTGAAGACCTTGTCGTCCTGCGTGCCCGGCTTGATCTTGAGTTTGACCGTATCGCCGACAGGCGTGGGAATCACGACCTCGGCACCCAATGCCGCCTCGCCAACGGTGAGCGGGAGCTCCATGAGAACGTCGGCACCATCACGCGTGAAGTAGGCGTGCGGCTTGACCCGAGTCACAACGTACAGGTCGCCTGCAGGTCCTCCACCTTCGCCGGGCTGACCCTTGCCGCCAAAACGGATCTTTCCGCCATCACTCACGCCAGCTGGCACATTCACCGTGACGGGCTTGACGCGCACGACACGTCCCTTGCCGCGACATGCCGAGCAAGGCTGCTCGATGATCTTGCCGGTGCCGGAGCATCTCTGACATGGCCGAGAGAATCCGAACATGCCCTGACCCTGGCTCACATTGCCCGAGCCCTTGCAGGTAGGACACGTGGTCGGAGATGTCCCGGGCTTCGCGCCGGTCCCGTGGCAGGTCCCGCACTTGGCCGCACGCTGAACATCGACCTTGGTCGAGACCCCTTCGAGTGCTTCTTCCCACGTGAGTACGACCTCATAGCTCAGGTCGGTGCCGCGATGGGCACGCTTGCGCCCGCCGCCGCTCATGCCACCGCCGAACATGCTCCCAAAGAGGTCTCCCATGTCTCCGAGATCGCCCAGGTTGACGTTCTGATACCCCGAACCGCCTCCACCTGGCCAGCCAGCTCCGGCGCCGCCGTATCCCGGAGGAGCATTGCCTCCGAAGTACTGACCGAACTGGTCATACTGCTTGCGCTTCTCGGTGTCCGAGAGGACCTCGTAGGCCTCGTTGATCTCCTTGAACTTCTCTTCATCGCCACCGGCATCCGGGTGATGTTTTCGGGCCATGCGTCGGAACGCCTTCTTGACCTCATCGGCCGTGGCGTCCTTCTTGATGCCGAGTATGTCGTAGTACTCCTTGCCGGCAGCCATGTGCTACTCCTTGGCAGCGGCGGGACCTCCGGTTGCGACAACGACCATCGCCGCCCGGATCACCCGGCCGTGCATCTCATAGCCCTTCTGGTAGACCTCGACAACCGTGTCCGCGTCGACCTCGGGGTCCCCTGCCTGACCCACCGCCTGGTGTTTCAGTGCGTCGAACTGTTGACCAAAGGGGTCGATCTGCTCGACGCCTTCCTTGGCGACTACGTCGAGCAGCTGACCGAGGACCATCTCGACACCCGCGAGAAGATCACTTGCGCCCTCTCCCGTTGCATGGTCAATGGCCCGTTCGAGACTGTCGATCACCGGAAGCAGATTGGCGCAGATGCGCTCTCCCGCCCGGTTGATGGCGTCGGTCTGCTCTCGTTGCATGCGCTTGCGATAGTTGTCGAACTCGGCACGTGCACGCTGGGCCGCATCCAGATTCTCTGCCGCCTCCGTACGTGCTTGCTCAAGCTCACTAGCCACCACGTCGCCACGAAACTCATACTCCGCGCCCAAATCGGCCTCGAGTTCGGGGTCTACGACGTCTTGAACCTCCTCTGGTGCCTGATCGGGAGTATTCGGGGAGTCGGCAGGCTGGCCGCCGACTCCCGTATCGTTACCCTTGCGTGCAGTCATGACTACTCGTCCTCGTCCACGACTTCAAAGTCAGCCTCAACGACCTCTTCCTCGTCGCTGTCCGCTTCCTCGCCCTCTTCGCCCTCGGCCTCAGCCTCAGCCTGAGCGTCCTGATACACGATCTCGGCGAGCTTGTAGCTGGCTTCCTGAAGCTTGTCAGCGGCCGCCGTGATCTCCTCGGTATCGTCGCCCTCCAGCGCCGTCTTCACCTCAGCGATTGCCTCTTCGACCGTTTCCTTGGTCTCCTCGGGCACCTTGTCGCCCAGGTCCTTGATCGTCTTTTCGGTGGCATAGATCGCAGTGTCGGCGTTGTTGCGAACCTCGGCCTCCTCCTTCTTGGCGCGATCCTCGTCAGCGTGAGACTCGGCATCGTCGACCATGCGCTCGACCTCTTCGTCAGAAAGCGCGGTGGAACCGGAGATCGTGATCTTCTGCTCCTGCCCCGTGCCATTGTCCTTGGCTGAGACGTTCACGATGCCGTTAGCATCGATGTCGAAGGTGACCTCGACCTGCGGTACGCCACGAGGCGCAGCGGGGATGCCCATGAGGTTGAACTTGCCGAGCGTCTTGTTGCCGCTCGCCATTTCACGCTCGCCCTGCAGCACGTGGATCTCCACGCTGGTCTGGCCATCTGCGGCCGTGGTGTACGTCTCGGTCTTGCGGGTCGGAATCGTGGTGTTGCGCTCGATCATCTTGGTCATGACGCCACCCAGAGTCTCGACACCCAGCGCGAGCGGGGTCACGTCGAGGAGCAGGATGTCCTTGACGTCGCCTGCGAGCACGCCGCCCTGGATCGATGCGCCGACCGCGACAACCTCGTCGGGGTTAACGCCCTTGTGCGGATCCTTGCCGGTGATCTCCTTGACCATCTCGACCACGGCGGGCATACGAGTTGACCCGCCAACGAGAATCACGTGATCGATGTCGGCTGCCTTGACTCCAGCATCCTTGATCGCGGCCTTGACCGGCTTCTTGCAACGGTCAAGAAGGTCCGACGTGATCTTCTGGAACTCTGCGCGGGTGAGCGAGTAGTCCAAGTGCTTGGGCCCGGAGGCGTCGGCGGTCACGAACGGCAGGTTCACCTGCGTGGTCTGTGTGGTGGAGAGCTCCATCTTGGCCTTCTCGGCGGCCTCCTTGAGGCGCTGAAGGGCCATCTTGTCCTTGCGAAGGTCGATGCCCTGGTCAGCCTTGAACTTCTCGGCCATCCAGTCGATGACGTGCTGATCCCAGTCGTCGCCGCCCAGGTGGTTGTCACCGCTGGTGGACTTGACCTCGAACACGCCGTCGCCGATCTCCATGACGGAGACGTCGAACGTACCGCCACCAAGGTCGAACACGAGGATCGTGTGATCCTGGTCGCCCTTGTCCAAGCCGTAGGCCAGTGCCGCAGCCGTGGGCTCGTTGATGATGCGCTTGACGTCGAGACCGGCGATCTTGCCGGCATCCTTGGTCGCCTGGCGCTGCATGTCATTGAAGTACGCGGGCACGGTGATGACCGCTTCGGTCACCGTCTCACCCAGGTACGCCTCCGCGTCAGCCTTGAGCTTCTGGAGCACCATGGCCGAGATCTCCTCGGGCGTGAACATCTTGCCGTCGATATCGACGTTGCAGCGACCGTCCTTGCCCTTCTTGACGTTGTACGCGATGGTGCCGCGCTCGGACTCAGTCTCGACGAACTTGCGACCGACGAAACGCTTGATGGAGCTGATGGTGTTCTCCGGGTTGGTGATTGCCTGGTTCTTGGCAGCCTTGCCGACGACACGCTCTCCGTCGGCACGGAATGCCACGACGGACGGCGTGGTGCGATCGCCCTCAGCGTTGATAATGACCGTGGGCTCTCCACCTTCGAGCACGGCGACTGCCGAGTTGGTGGTACCCAGATCGATTCCGATGACTTTACCCATGGTTCTACTCGACCCCTTTCGTTGGTGCGTTGATCCGCGGTGCGCTAAGCACCGGGCTTGATAACAGGAGTTGCGGGAGATTGACCCGCTGACTCATCATAAAATCTAAGTCTCTTCGAGTCAAGTTATCTGAAGCGAATAAAGTATACCCTGGGCCAAAGAGAATTTAACACCCAGCGCCTTTACACCCCTCGACTCAATCGGTACAGTACGGCCTGAAAATGCTCGTCCTCATCACCAAGGAGATGCAATGTCTCGACCGATCATCAACACCGACGAATGTTCTGGCTGCGGCATCTGTCTCGACGCCTGCGACCAGAACGTCCTTGAACTCGTGGACGACGTCGCCGAGGCCGTCAACGATGAGATGTGCACCGCATGCGGAGCCTGCCTCGAAGAGTGTCCCATGGGCGCGATCACGGAGATCGAAGAGGACTAGCTGTAGTTCCCACATAGGTTGTTGACAGTTGAGGACCCCGTCCTGAACGGTTGTTGGTGTCAAAGCCACAACTGAACAGAAAAGGGGTCCTCATGTCGCATCCTAACGCGAGACTGACCATTCACGGTAGATTGCTTCTGGCGCAGCGCGTCGAATCGGGCTGGTCGGTGAGTGCTGCGTCCCAAGCTGCAGGTATCTCCAGACAGACCGGCGGGAAATGGGTCGCACGGTATCGTCAGTCCGGTGAGCTCGGCTTGCTCGATGTGAGTTCTCGCCCACACCGCACCCGACCGCGTGTCCCGAAGAGACGCTGTCGGCGCATTCTCAAGGCCCGACTCCGCTACAAGCGCGGTCCGCACTGGCTGTCTTGGCAACTGAAGATATCGCGCTCGACGATCTATGCGGTCCTGCGCCGATTTGGTCTCAGCCGCCTGAAGCCAAGCTCCACCGAGCCGTGCGTTCGCTACGAGTGGCCGAAGCCAGGCGACCTGATACACCTCGACGTGAAGAAACTCGGACGGATCGCACCCGGTGGTGGCAAGCGGGCATTCGGCCGAGGTCCGGGAATGCATCACAAAGGTGTGGGCTGGGAGTTCGTTCATATCGCGATCGACGACCACTCACGTCTGGCGTATGCAGAGATCTGTGCAGACGAGCGCGCTGAAACGACAGTGGGGTTCGTCAGAAGGGCTCTGGACTTCTTCGAGTGTGCTGGGATCGAGACGAGGCGCGTACTCACGGACAACGGCGCGAACTACAGATCGCACCTGTTCTGCGGATACCTCGAAGATCGCGATATCAAGGTGATCAAGACCCGCCCCTACCACCCTCAGACCAACGGCAAGGCTGAGGCATTCGTTAAGATCGTAACCAACGAGTGGGCCTACGGAGACACCTACAGAAGCAACGAAGAACGGGCCGAGATGCTCGACCCGTTCCTTACGTATTACAATCAATCCCGTCCACATGGAGGCATTGGCGGTCAGCCACCGATCTCACGGGTCAACTGACAACAACGTCCATGGGAACTACAACTAGCTCCCCGAAGCGGACTGGGCCTCAGTAGATGGGGCGGCGGCGAGCTGCTTTGAACTGAGTCCAGACCCGGCGCTTCCGTGTCTCGTCGGCGAGCGAGGCCTCAAGCCCATCGACGGCGACGAACGACCGTCCCCGTACCTCGCTCGACCGCCCAAAATGAGGCTTCGGGACTCCGAGTGCCACGCCGACCTCGGCTGCAGCATCAGCATCGAGCGTCACAACCAGCTCGGGATCGACCGCCTCGATGATCCCCGTGATCCGAGCGGCCCTCTCATCTGGCAGTTGGTCGGCGCACACCGGAGCCACGGCAAAGAACACCCGATCGCGATCCCAGCCCAGACGCTCGAGCGCGGCTTCGACAGCCGCACCGTCCGACCCGCCCACGGCACTCCCGCCTGAACTCTCAGTCGGCCCGAGTTGGCCCTTGAACACCACGGTCTGCGCGTCTAACGGACCGCGCGACGGCACCTGCCCGCACAAAGGGGCCAGCCTCTCCGCAGATGTGAGTTCGATTCGAGACTTGTGCGCGAAAGCTGCGCCCATGGACACAGCCGACCCATATGCCGTATCGCCGCTCATCTGTGGTTGCTCACCCGTTCTGGCTGAACCATGTCCACGTCTCAGCAAGACCCCTGTCGACCGGGATACGCGCATCCCAAGCGAACACATCCAGCGCCTTCTGGGCATCCAGCGCGCTCCGATCGACATCCCCGTCGCGCGGTGCGGCATACACGAACGAGTCCGAGAAGCCACTCGCCTCGCGAAGATTCGCGGCTACTTCATCGACCGTGGTCTCGCGACTGGTGGCCACGTTGTACGCAGGGCCTGATCCGCCCCCATCGCGCAAGCTTCGCCCAGTTCGCAAGGCAGCGGTGATCGCACCCACGATGTCTCCCACGAAGATGAAATCACGCGTCTGCGATCCGTCTCCGTAGATGGTCGGAGCATCACCCGCAGCGAGTTTGGCGCAGAAGATGGCGATCACGCCGCCCTCTCCCCTCCAGTCCTGCAGCGGACCGTACACGTTCGAGAACCTGAAACTCGCGAAGTCCACGCTTGTCGACGCAAGCTCCTGGGCCATGAGGCTCTCGGCCGCGAGCTTTGAGCGACCATACGGGTTCATAGGCTCTTTGTGGGCATCCTCAGGAAGAGGCACCTCCACCGGCTCGCCATACACCGCCGCCGATGAAGCCGATATCACCCGCGAGACCCCCGCTTTCGCTGCTGCGGCCGCGACCCTGCGCGTGCCCTCGGCGTTCACATCCCAGTCCCGCTGGGGATCCTTGATCGACTCACCCACACTGGCTTGCGCCGCAAGGTGGACGATTGCATCAGGAGCGAACTCAGCCACAGCCGAATCCAGATCCGAATCCAGGATGTCCATGATCCGCAACCACGCGTCCGGATGAACGTTCTTCCGATGACCCGTGGAGAGGTCGTCGATGATGCCGACCTCATGCTGTTTGATCAGCGCGTTCACCAGATTCGTTCCGATGAAACCCGCACCGCCGGTCACCAATACACGCATGTGTATGACCTCATTCGCTCGAAGACGGGCGTTCCGATTCCTCTAGTTGTCGAACCTCAGCGAGATCCGACCACACGATCAAGCGATATCTCGCACTATACGGAGGATCACACGCCGTCAACGTCAGCCGCGGCTCCTCAGTGCTCTCAACAACATCCACACGGTCGGGTGTGACCTGGAATGATTCCGTGACGACGTATTCGTACAGCCGATATGGTGAATAGAAGTCAATGGTATCACCCGGTTGCAGTTCATTGAGCCGCAGGAATGGCGCTCCGTACGTGGTTCGATGCCCCGATATCCCCACATTGCCCGTTGGGGCGGGAAGATCCGTGTAGTCGATCCAAGAGGGACCTTTCTTGAGGTTCGCCGGATCATGCCCCTTGATGATGACGACATCGAGTTCCATACGCTCGATGATCAGCCGACCGAACACACCGCCATTCTCAAGCGCCTTCCAGTAGGCAAGATCCTCGCCGGCCCAAGTGTCCCAAACGGTCCAGGTCTCCTCAACGGAGGGCATCTCCTCAATGAAGTCCAGAGGATCTTCTGCGGAGATAGATCCAAGCCCATCGAGGTCATCTCTGAGTGCTTGTTGTTCTATTGCGGTGACCGCATTTGTGAGCCAGTAATAGGCCAGAAGACCGAGTGCCATCCCCAAAAGCACGTTCCCAACCGCACGCACGCCCAGCCTGAACCCGCCGATTCCTTCTGATTCTGGGGCTTTGACCTGCATCTATGCCGTCTCCGATCGAGCTTGGTTGAATCTGACACTTTCGTGAACTACGTCACAGAAAAACTGTGACGAATATTACAGATTCCCTATCAACCTCTCACGCGCTCGTGCCGATACAAACAGTGTAAGCGAAATTGACAACAGCACATCGCACAAGCTCCCCGCCAAAGGCACAGCCCACCGAAAGGTGCGCTTCGCAAAGTCACGGGTCTAACGGAGGCACAAACCTCCCACGACAGCCGGACTGCCGGGTTCGAGCCGGAAACACCGGCCCGCTCCATCCCGGATCTGCACTAAGGGAGGAGATGGGTCGATGTGCCGGGTTCGAACCAGGGGTGCTTTTTTAATGAAGTTCGTCACTCGCTCAACCAGGATTCGCCTAATCACAATGGCCATCGCTGCCGCACTCGTCGCAAGCGCTGCACCCGCCATGGCTGCCGTCATCAACGACTCTTCCACCGATACGATCGTCGCGAAGTTCGCTTCGAACCTCGATCCCAGGCCGGCTCCGTTCGTGAAGATCACCAAGGTCTACGCTCCTCTCCCTGATCAGACCGCTCCCCTGACCACCGCAGTATCTGCCGCAGCCGAGAAAGCTCCGGCCGCGCAGGTCGCCTCGCTCATAGAGGCCAACGTGATGGTGCAGGCTCCTCTCCCCGTGGCACAGGCTCCAGCCAAGCCGCAAACGACCTCTTCGAGCACGGCGGCAACTCGCCCCTCGACCACCACGACCGGCGACGAGACCGCACAGGTTCGCGCAATACTGGCTGGCCTCATCGCGCAGCACCCGATCCTGCAAGGCGTCACCGTTTCCATGGGCGACACCCCCAACGGACACCAAGCAGTCGCGTATTACCAGTCCGGTCGAATCATCGTGAACCCGAATCACACCGCGAGCCTCAGCCGCATCATGAACCACGAGGTCTGGCACATCATCGACTGGCGCGACAACGGCGTCATCGACTGGGGCGAGAACGTTCCTCCCGCGTAG
>Ga0209121_10001009_pt1 | contig 29527 bp, 22 predicted proteins | sample Cruoilmetagenom3_FD_187292 | JGI IMG/M metagenome (GOLD analysis project Ga0209121, IMG submission 187292) | Oil polluted marine microbial communities from Coal Oil Point, Santa Barbara, California, USA - Sample 3 (SPAdes) (version 2) | ecosystem: Environmental > Aquatic > Marine > Oil seeps ...
TCCATCAGCGTATCTTACTAAAACCAGTAATTAGAACTGGTTCATTGTGTTGTCTTTACCAGATGCTTTCAGAGCCGCATCACCAGAGAAGTACTCTTTGTGATCGTCACCCATGTCAGATCCAGCCATGTTCTGGTGCTTAACGCAAGCGATGCCTTGACGGATCTCTTTACGCTGAACGCCAGCAACATAACCCAGCATTCCTTGCTCACCAAAGTACTCTTTTGCGAGGTTGTCAGTAGACAAGGCTGCAGTGTGGTAAGTAGGTAGAGTGATCAAGTGGTGGAAGATTCCAGCTTCGCGAGCAGCATCTGCTTGGAAAGTGCGGATCTTTTCGTCAGCTTCGGTAGACAGGTCAGTGTCGTCGTACTTAGCGTTCATCAAGTCTGCGCGATCGTATGCAGATACATCCTTGCCGGATTCTTGCATTGCGTCAAATACTTGCTGACGGAAGTTAAGCGTCCAGTTAAAAGAAGGAGAGTTGTTATAGACAAGCTTGGCGTTAGGAACTACTTCGCGGATAGCGTTAACCATGCCGCCGATTTGTGCCACATGCGGCTTCTCGGTTTCAATCCAAAGAAGATCAGCACCGTTCTGCAAGGAAGTGATGCAATCTAGAATACAGCGAGCTTCACCTGTGCCTTTCTTGAACTGGAATAAGTTAGAAGGCAAACGCTTAGGGCGAACCAGCTTACCGTCTTGCTTGATAACAACGTCGCCGTTGCTCATATTGTCGGCAGTCACTTCTTCGCAATCAAGGAAAGCGTTGTATTGGTCGCCAAGGTCGCCTGGCTCATTCGTTACAGCGATTTGCTTAGTAAGGCCGGCACCCAGTGAATCAGTACGTGAGACGATAACACCGTCATCAATACCTAGCTCAAGGAAGGCGTAACGAACAGCGCGGATTTTAGCGAGGAAGTCTTCATGAGGAACGGTTACTTTACCGTCCTGGTGACCACACTGCTTCTCATCAGATACTTGGTTTTCGATCTGGATACAGCATGCACCGGCTTCAATCATTTGCTTAGCCATTAGGTAAGTCGCTTCAGCATTACCAAAACCAGCATCAATATCAGCAATAATAGGTACTACATGTGTTACGTAGCCGTCGATAGAAGCTTGAACTTCAGCTTCTTTCGCTGCGTCGCCAGCTTCTCTCGCTGCGTCTAGGGCGCGGAATAAGCCGCCTAGTTCACGCGCATCTGCTTGACGAAGAAAGGTATATAGCTCTTCGATAAGACCAGCAACAGATGTTTTTTCGTGCATTGACTGGTCAGGAAGTGGGCCAAAGTCAGAGCGCAGTGCAGCAACCATCCAACCAGAAAGGTAAAGGTACTTACGGTCTGTGTTTTCAAAGTGCTTTTTGATGGAGATCATTTTCTGTTGACCGATAAAGCCATGCCAGCAGCCCAAGGACTGGGTGTACTGGGAAGGGTCGGCGTCGTAAGCGGCCATGTCTGCACGCATGATGCCTGCAGTGTATTTGGCGATATCCAGGCCTGTTTTAAACTGGTTTTGTAATCGCATGCGAGCTGCTGATTCTGGATTGATTGCATTCCAGGCGCTGCCATTGGTTTCGCGCAAAGCGGCTACTGCTTCGATATCTTTTTGGTACTGTGACATGATCGGTCCTCAAAAAGTGAAATTTGATTCGTAAACAAGCGCCATATTCTTCAGTGGTGCTCGCTTTCCTCAATAAGGAGGGCTAACTCCTGATTAAGACGGGCGCTATAATAAAACTATTCCCATAATTTATACAGCTAATGAATGCTATATCTGGTATTCATTTCGTGAATGGCGCAACCGTTCGCTGACATCTTGTAACTTAACAGCGGCGATTCTGTCCTATGTTCTTTAGTAGCCGCTTCTATACTTTAGTGGAAGGTGTGCCGCCGAAATGGCGTTGTCACGGTTGAATCCTATATAAATTTACGTATTGCGCATAAGCAGAAATCCATGGTTTGGAACCCAAACTTGAAAAAAAGTGCCCCTGTCACGCCGCGCACTTCGCGGCAGCAGCTTTTGGCGCTCGAAAAATACTGCACGAGTGCCGCCGCGTTTTTTAAGTTGGAACCACTTGACGCCTATCAGGTAATAAGAAAGCAACTACCACAATACATTCCTATTGCCTCAAAGCTGGCTATAGCGATCACCGGCTTGGTGACGCTGGGTATTCTTGTGGTGGGAATTACAGTGGGAACTAATCAGATTCGCTTGTTGGAGGCAGAGCTGAATAAATTTGCACTGACTTTATTGCAACAAATGTCTGACTCGGCAAAAGAGCCTTTGCTGGCGGGTGATAAATTAAGCTTGGATATGATTACCCATGGCGTGACGAAGCATGAAGGAATCGAAGGGTCTGCAATTTATGATGACGACGGTCTGATTCTGGCTGTTTCGGGGAAACAGGCTTCCACTTCTGTGGAAGAGGTCGTGCTGGGCTTAAAGCACAGCGGTGGTGCTGAGTTCTTTATCCTGCCGCAAAAGCAAGATGCGTTCGCGAAACAAGCGACCATTGCATACCTTTATCCCATTTATTCCAAAGATTTGATCGCGGGTTATGTCTTGCTGGTATTTGATAAATCCAATCTTACCAAGGCGCGGCGCGACACTATTTTTACCATAACGTTGGTGACCGTTTTAATGGCGTTGAGTGGAATGCTGGTGTCTGTGTATTTAAGTTATTGGCTGACAAAACCAATTAATCAGATCTTAAATGCGAGTAAGGCCATCTCAGAAGGGCGTTACGATGTGAATCTTTCGGAGCGTAGAAATGATGAGCTTGGTATTTTAATGAGCTCAATGAATCAGATGGGGCAAGGTCTTTTACAGAAACAGCAGGTTGAAGAGGTGTTTTCCCGTTATGTATCGCCGCAAGTTGCACGCAAGGCCATTGGTGATCTCACCAGCTTGGAAGAAGTAAAGCTGGGTGGAAAACATATTGATGCCAGTGTGTTGTTTGCGGATATCGTTGGCTTCACTTCTTTGTCAGAAAGTATGCCAGCCGATGAGGTGAGCGAGCTACTGAACTATTATTTTTCATTGATTGAAAAAACTTCTGATTTTTGCCACGGTTATATCGATAAATACATGGGGGACTGCGCAATGATTGTGTTTGGTGTTCCCTATGAGGTGGATGATCATCGTTTTAATTCACTAAGTTGTGCCTGGATGATTCTGCAAGTGGTTGAGCAAATCAACGCGGTTCGAAAAGCGAAAGGTTTACCAGTAGTGGAGTTCCGCATTGGTGCGAACAGCGGGACAATGTTGGCGGGCAATATTGGCTCTAAAAACCGCATGGAATATACAGTGGTGGGCGATGCCGTCAACCTGGCATCGCGTTTATCTCATGCCGGAGGCTCAGGAGAAATTATTTTAACGAGTGAGGTGCTTGCTCACCGTTCAGTACGCGACAAAATAGCGACAAGTGCCCGTGGTGAAATTCAACTCAGAGGGAAATCGAAACCCAGTCGTATTTTTTCTCTTGAAAATATAAGCGATCCCTTTCGGCACGAAATGCTCGAGAGAATAAAGGAGCTTCTCGCCGATAATGAATAGGAAAAAACGCATAAAGCATGGATGAAACTTCAGAGCCTAAACTAGTCGTATTAGTGCCATTAAAAGACACCATCGTACATCAACTTTTGTTTATGGCTCCCTATGCCTTATTAGGCGTTCTGTTGGTCATTCTGTCTGGCTGCCTTTCCACCAGTGGCGTGGGAACAGATCTAGAGGGCCGCATTGATCGCTGGGTGGGAGAGCAGGAGTATGGTAAGGCGTTGGTGGCGATCGACTCAGTGGATAAAGAAAATCCACGTTATAAGCACATCCAAAAAAAGCGTATAAGCATATCTGGCCTGGCAAAAGAATATGAAAATGAAGTTATAGAGGTAGGCAAGAAAGACGTGCGTCGCAATAACTGGCGTGCGGTATTGGACCGTTATGATATTGCCCTAAAGAAACTACCAAAGAGCCAGCGTTTAACTGCCGAATATAATAATATCGTTACAAAGCAAAAAATCAAGATCCATAAGGCGGAGCAAAAAGTGCTGTTTGCGAAAGGCGAAATGTTGGAGAAAGAGATTTCCTATAATCGTGAGCTATCTCAGGTTGATCCTCGTAACGTAAGCATTACAGAAAATTTAAAAGATAAAACAATCGAAGCCCAAAAAGTCTCTGCTGAGTTATTGGTGTTTGCTGAAATAGACCTTGAAAAAAAGGAACTAAATAGAGCTAAAAAAATGGCCAATTTAGCCTATCGACTTCATCCTAGTGAACAGGCAGGTGCGCTGAAATCAAGAGTATTAGTAAGCATTAAGCTCCGGAATAAGAAGAAAAACGCCGCGTTGGAATATGCACAGAAGAAAAAGATAAGGAAGGCAAAGCAGCGAGGGCAAGCTTTGCTGTCGGAATATAATGATTTTTTGTCACAGGATAATTATAGCGACGCGAAAAAAACCCTGTCTTTGCTGAAAAAGAATACGTGGAAACCCCAGGATTTAGACGAAAAAGAAGCGAGTTTTCAGGAGAAACTTGCCAATCACGTCGATATTCAGCTTGAGCTGGGTTATTCCTACTATAAACGGGAGCACTATCAAAAAGCGCTGGATATCTGGCAGGCTGCGCTCAAGCTACAACCGAATCATAAGCAAGCACGAGAGTATGTTGATAGGGTGAAAAAAGTGATTAAAAAGTTAGAGATATTGAAAAGTAAAAGCTCTGGCTGAACAATAGTGAATAAGTTAGAAATTATGCTTTTAGCTTAGCCAAAGATGGAGCGTGTGATAGATGTCGTCAAGGCGGTAAGGTTTCGCAATATAACCGTCCATTTTATTTGTTTTGCAAAATGTTTCTTTGTCAGAGACCTGTGTCGCAGTGATAGCGATAATAGGGATGTTGCTTTTTGGTGCAGGCAATTCGCGAATCATTTTTGCTGCAGTATAACCATCCATAACAGGCATGTTGCAGTCCATCAGAATCAGGTCGTAGTTGTTTCTTTTTATCTCGGCAATGGCTTCCTCGCCGTTTTCTACGGTGTGGGGGTTTACCCCAAATTTCTTTAACATGCCTTTGGCAATAATTTGGTTGGTTAGGTTGTCTTCGACTACCAGAATATTGTTCCCGCTAAACCTTCCTTTGTAAGCAAGCTCGTCTTCAGCCTGTTCTGCCTTGTTCTGGGCTGCATCCTGGTTGGGGGGGTGGGCTTGAAGTTTATTCAGCGTGCGCTCAATAACTTGGGCAAGCGCCTCGCCCGATTTGTTTGCCCGCTCAAGGTAACGCCTCGAACGAGCAGGTAGGCGCTTTTCGCTGAGAGCAAGCGAGATGAGACCAAGCATTCCGAATAAAGGTGTTTTGAGGGTATGACTTAGATATTTTAAGGCATCTTCAATTTGACTGTCTTTAAAGGTGGAGACGGGTCGGATGACGCAAATATATTGATAGCATGGGCCTTTTGCTGCGGATGAATTTTCGGTACTTTTTTCTACAGTGAAACTCTCCAGGGGAGCTTTCCCGACAGTGACCTCCGCCATCTCTGTGGAACCATCGGCTTTATTAAAATTCAGTACCACGTTATGTGCAACTTCGGTTTCCAGATCCAGTAATTTGATCCACTCGTAGAACGAACTACTTGTTAATTCGCATACATTCAGAATTTTATCAACTTGCGCCCCGATTGCTTTCCTTTTTGGTATGGCAAACTGTTCTTCGGCACGGCTGTTGAAAGAAATAATAGTGCCATTGGCATCCAGCACGATAAGCGCACCGCTCGCTGCTTGCAATATGGCATCTCGCTTAGCGCGTGCCAGCATCGAATTAACATGATCAGGTGTCGTATGATCTGCTGCTGTGGAATGGGTGCGCTGCTGATCTATCATGGCTTGTTTTAGAGCTTCCTTAAGGTAACGCGACGTACAGATGTTTTTTGATCTTATCGTTGCACAAGAATAAATAAGGTTATCACACAGGTGAGCAGATCATTCAGTAACGATGCTGTTCTTCTCGGTTACCAAATGTAGCAGGTTGATCAGGTTTCCTTGCTTGCAGCACTTAGAAAGAAATTAACACTGTGTTTATTAATTGTAGGAGGGTTTATGGCTAATATGTTTTTTACAGGCTCTTTTTAGGTGAGCCTGTGACTTGCATCAAGTGAAACGGTGAAATCATTCAGGTAATTTTAGGTCGTCCTGGAATGCACTAAAAAAGCGCGCAGCTTCACCTCCGGTAATGGGACGATGATCGAAGCTTAAGGATATGGGTATAATGCGGCGTACCTGTGCAGAACCATTTACGGCTGTGACCGCTTCGCGTATTGCTCCAGAGCCAATAATACAAACGGTCGGAGGAACAACGACGGGATTAGCGTATTTGCCCACGATGGTTCCGAAATTAGAAAGGGTGATACCTGGATTAATTAACTCTGATGGTGGAATGGCGCGGGATCTAACGGCAGATCTAAGGTTGCCCAGGCCCTTGCGGAGGTTTTCTATGGGGCGGTTGCCAATGTCCCTGAGAACCGGTACAAAAAGTCCGTCAGGCGTATCGACAGCAATGCCCAAGTCGATGGTTTTTAGCGGCCTTAACGCCATTGTTTTACCATCATACCATGCGTTTAAAAAGGGCTCTGCCTCGCAGGCGACGGCAATAGCTCTTACGAGGCGCATGGTGGGGTCGTTCCCCTCGCCCCATTCATGCACATCTACGTCGTCGAAAATAGTCACTTGAACTACTTCTGCATGCGCTCTAGCCATGTTTTTTGCCATGGATCGACGCACGCCGCGCAGCTTGATTAATGCGCCTTTTTCATCGTGAAGTTGTGCTGCGTGTTCTACATCTTCTGCGGTAATTAAGCCATGTTCTCCGCTGGACTGTATGGTGTCGAGGTCGATTTGCATGCGTTTAGCCAGCGCGGCTTTGTAACTCACGTCCTTTGCTAGGGGGTAACATCTTCGGTTGCAGCGTCAGTGTCTGGGTAGTCGATACAGCGACAACTACCGAGGGCAGGGCCAAGCTTGGTGCTTTTGTTGATACTGGGGTGGTGTATCAATAAAGCCAGTTATGCTTTGTGAGCATTGAGTTCAGAGTGATGGAGGACGCCTTATGGGCTTTTCCGCACACTATAATTATAGACGAGTCAGACGGGGGTAAGTTCAATAAGGGCTTAGTGTGGGTGCATTCGGCATAAAAAAGGCGGGCTATATTGCTATAGTCCGCCTTATGAGGTGCTTGGTTAGTGCTGGTGTGACAGGGTGAGCGTTTGTTTATAACTCTCCATCACTCAGGCAGATATCGTCGAAATGCCCGGTATCCGTGAAACTAACTTTGTTCGTCTGGCCGGGAACGGTAATGCTTTCATCGGTGATTTCGAGGTCATCACCGACCAATACATTGTTATCAAAGTGGTAGATGGGTTTCGCGGTTCCCCGAGTTGCCTCTGTTTCGTACTGCTTGGCTTTTTCCTCAACCGAAATGCTGCGTTCTTCGTATTGTTGCAGGGCTTCTTTGCCGTGTTTTTTGGCCAGCATTTTCTTTACTGCATGAGGAGCGAGTACCAGAGCTGTGGCGTTGTTGCCGCCAAAACCTTTGGAGTTTAGAAAGGCCATATCCATGCCTTCTTGGCCAACTTCTGTGTGTTCCCGTTCAAAACGCAGGTTGGATTGGTGTACATCCTCTGCGACTTCATCAAGGGTGGTGATGCCAGGTACTAGGCCATGTTGCCAGGTGCCGAGGGTGAAGTTAAGTTGATCGCCTCCGGCTGTTGCCAGCGAGTGGCCAACGTAGCATTTAATGGCGCTGATCAGCCAGTTATTGATGTCGTAGGCTTTTGCTACTTCATTAAAAACATGGGATTCCGTTACTCGGTTCTGAGGGGTGCCGGTGCCGTGGGCATGGACAAAGCTACGCTCTTGCAGAGCTTTTCGGCCCAGTAGTTTTTCTCCCAGAGCGGCGGCTTTCCATAAAGTCAGGTAGTTGCCCACGCCGGGTGAGGAGATGGATTTTTTAAAGCCATCGGCATTTACGAAAACATCGGGCACTGCGCCGTAGATTTTGGCGCCGAGCTCCAGGGCCAGTTCATCATCCATCAAAACAAAAAACTGTGCAGATTCGGCCATGGTGAAACCACAGTTATAACCAAAAGGACGACAAGCGCGTGCGCGATCTGGGCCTGTTGTGGATTGGTCGAGTTCAGCAATTTCATCATCGGTGGCCAGTGCGCCCATAGCGCCATAACCTTCGATAATTTCAGGCGTTACAGGGGCTTCCGCTGAACCCACGATGGCCACGCGGGCACGGCCACTTTGGATATCCCGTACGCCGTTCGCCAGGTTGTAGTGAAAGGAGGCACAGGCCCCCAGGCTAGCACCCGTATTGCCGGTACTGCCTAGAATATAAGCATTGATAAAGTCAGCAGGCATGTCTGCCAAGCTAAGGGGAAGTTGTTTGGATGTGGCGCGTTTGCCGCGCATGGCCGCAGACATATAACCACCGCCACCATTTTCATCCATTTGCCCCATGGCGCTACTGGCATAGACCGACACTTGGTCCGGGCGAATGTGCTGCTGGATAGTTTCCCAGTCAATTCCCACCGAGCGCAGTGCATCGGAGCACCCGTACACGGTCATTTGTAAGCCGCGCGGATGATTACGGGATTGATACAGCTTGTTTAGTTTCATGCCCGTAGGGAGTTGCCCGCCGGTAGAAACTTTTGAGACTTGGCCATCGGGGAATAATACGTCCAAGCCATCTTGTATGCGTACTTCGCTGTTTACCTTGTCAATAGCGCTGACTTGCCAGTTATCAGGTAGGGTGCTGGGCAGGTTGCGGGTTTTAAGGGTGAAGGTGATGGCTTCGCCCTGATTGCTTAAGCTGGCTCGTTGCTGGAAGGGTTTTTTGTCTGGGTCATAGTGTTCATCGTTAATTTTGCGAAGGCGGGTGTTTTCAGAAATATGTTGGCCAAAGCGCTCTTCAATCATGTCCGGCGCAATGCTATTGCCTTGATTATCAACGAAACCGCCATTTTCGTAGCGGATTAGGCCCATCATGGATGCGAGGCCCGTGTAGGTGTTTTCCCGGTCTTCTTTGCTGAGCTTGTCGGCAACCACCAGCTTGTAGCTATTGTGGAATGAAGACCTGCCTGCTGCGTTAATGCCACCAAGGCCTACGATGACGGGTAAGTGGGACACTCACTACTCCTTTTTTATTATTTGCGCTGCATGTGTTCTTGCGGCGCAAGTGTCTGATGACCTGATTGTCTAAATAGCCCTTAACTGTAACCGTAATGAAATTTTCAGTCCAGCTTCTTTGTAGGGGGCTAAGGAAGCAAGGCTTTGTTTGCAATGCGATAAGCTGCTGTAACATGAAGAGGTTTTACGAACTGCTAAACTCATAAATAAGACCGCAAATCGCCTGTTTAACGAGGGTGTTGGTTATGCCCACTAAAACAATAAGAGGTATCCATTATGAAGCGTGTCATTGTTCTTGGAGCGGGGAAAATCGGTACGTCTATCGCGAAACTGCTGGCTGAGTGTGGTGATTATCACGTGACACTGGTGGATGCCGAGCAGCAAGCGCTAGACCGCCTCGAAGACCGCTTTGCGATCTGCAAAAAAATACTCGACGTGGCAAATGAAAAAGCCTTGGTCGAAGCTCTCTCCCAGCACGATGCGGTGGTATCCGCCTGTGCATTTAACTTTAGTCATGGTATTGCCAAAGCTGCCCTCAAGGCAGGGGTCAGCTATTTTGATCTGACCGAAGATGTTGAAACCACGACCTCTATTCGTCAACTAGCTCGAGAGGCCAAAGAAGGGCAGGTCTTTATGCCGCAATGCGGTTTGGCGCCTGGTTTTATCGGTATTTTGGGGCACCATATGTTCAATAAATTTGAACGCGTATCAAAAGTCAAAATGCGCGTTGGTGCCTTACCCCAGTTTCCTTCCAATATGATGATGTACAACCTGACCTGGTCTACGGATGGTCTGATTAACGAATACTGCAATCCCTGCGAAGCCATTCTCGATGGTGAAAGGGTGATGGTTCAGTCACTCGAAGGACTCGAGCGTTTTTCCCTCGACGGTATTGATTACGAGGCGTTTAACACCTCGGGTGGTTTGGGCACGCTGTGCGAAACCCTGGAGGGTAAAGTTTCTTCTCTGGATTACAAAACCGTGCGTTACCAGGGGCATTGTTACTTGATGTCTTTTCTTACCCGTAGTTTAAAGCTGAATCGCCGCAGAGAGTTGCTGAAAGAAATCCTGGAAGAGGCAGTGCCTATTACCAAGCAGGATGTGGTGCTGGTGGCCTGCGAGGTAGACGGTTGGCGCGACGGAGTTTATGAGCAGGAAAGCAATGTCAGAAAAGTGTACAACCGAAAACTTTTTGATGAACCCTGGAGTTCCATTCAGATCACCACTGCCGCCTCTTTGTGCGCGATTCTTGATTTGCATACGCAAGGAGAATTACCGGCCAAGGGTTTTGTGCGTCAGGAGCAGGTGAGCTTTGATGCGTTTATGGCCAACCGTTTTGGTCAATATTACCAAGTGGGAAACGGGAGGGGGATATAAGAATGTCTACAACACAGGAACAAGCATCAAGCGCACAGTCATTGTTGCAGCTAGAGGAAAAACTGCAGCTTAGCCGGTTTAAACATCAGGGTGTTTATCTCTCCAGCATTAACGGCTTGGGAGAGCCTCTTGTTTCAACTCCTAGTGGCGTCGAGAATGCGATCGTTCGCTCTCCCATAGATAAGGCTCAGCTGGCAGAAATTTCTGCTTTGCCTAATGAGGCGGTGAACCTTGGCGTTCAGCAATCCCAAATCGCCTTTAAAACCTGGAGATGTTTGCCCGCGCCTCAGCGGGGTAAGCTGGTGGCCGCGATAGCGCAGGTGGTAAAAGAGAATAAAGAACCCCTAGCGGAATTAATTACTCTGGAAGTGGGAAAAATCAAACAAGAAGCGCTGGGTGAAGTGCAAGAGTGGATCGATATCTGTGAATTTGCGGTGGGTTTATCCCGCCAGTTATATGGCCTCACCATCGCCACCGAGCGTGTTGATCACCGTATGATGGAACAATGGCATCCGCTTGGGCCGGTGGGGGTGATCACGGCATTCAATTTCCCTATGGCCGTGTGGGCCTGGAATGCCATGCTGGCCCTGGTATGTGGCGATTCGCTTATCTGGAAACCCTCTGAAAAAGCGCCGCTTTGCGCCTTGGCTTGTCAGAGCGTGTTGATTCAAGCAATGGAAAAAGTGCCTGAAATTCCAGACCAAGTGAAGCAGGGTTTGTCTGTTGTGCTGCTGGGGCAAAAGCCCACCGGCGAGGCATTGGCCAGCCACCCTCAAGTGCCGCTGATTTCAGCCACCGGCTCTATCCCTATGGGGCGTGCAGTCGCACAAACAGTTGCTGGGCGCCTGGGCCGTTATCTGCTTGAGTTGGGCGGTAATAATGCCATCGTGCTGACCCCTTCCGCCAATATGGAATTGGCCATTCGGGGTATTGTTTTTTCAGCAATCGGCACCACGGGGCAACGTTGTACCTCGCTGCGCCGTCTGGTCGCCCACCAGTCTATTGCTGCAAACTGCGTGGCGAAAATAAAACAAGCCTATCAACATATTTGCATCGGTGACCCCCGGCTGGAAAATACCTTGCTCGGGCCGCTTATCGATGAGCAGGCCTTTCAGAAAATGGAAGCGGCTTTAGATGCAGCGGTAGGTCAGGGGGGAGAAATTCTTATCCGTCCTTCCCGTTATAAAGAGGGAGTCGGTAAGAAGGGTGTTTATTGTACGCCCGGTTTGGTAAAAGTACCCGCCAGTGCAGAAGTCGTAAAACAAGAAACCTTTGCGCCCCTGCTTTATTTAATTGAATACGAAAATTTTAACGAGGCCTTAGCCATTCATAATGATGTTCCTCAAGGTTTGTCTTCCGCAATTTTTACTGACAAGTTGCAAGAAGCAGAATTATTTCTCTCTGCCGCAGGCTCTGATTGTGGCATCGCCAACGTGAACATAGGCACCTCTGGTGCAGAAATTGGCGGAGCATTTGGTGGCGAAAAAGAAACAGGAGGCGGTCGAGAATCTGGCTCAGACGCCTGGAAAAATTACATGCGCCGGACAACGAACACCATAAATTACGGCGATACACTGCCTCTCGCGCAAGGTATTACGTTCGGAAAATAGCTTTTTCCATTAAGCAGCCCCTGCAAAACTCGTAAATAAAATCCTTGATGGTTGAAGCGCCAGGCTTTAGTGCTGGTTTTTGTAATACCAAGCACTCTTCGTGGGCTATGAGCTAGCCAATTACACTACAAGCTTTACTCATACTGGAAGTTTTCCTTTGAAAAATAGTTTTTTTCTTGAACTTTCAATATTATAAGTAATAATTATACTTTATGAATATCAGGAAAAGTTTCTCAGGTGTTTGTTTGCCTGCTCGCTTTAAGATTAATAATGAGAGGAATGCTGGATGAATAAAACAACGATAAAAACAACTTCCAGGCTTAAGACGGCGGTGTTCATGGCAACGATGAGTATTGCATCAGGCTCTGCATATTCATTTGAGATGGATATTGGCAGCTACAAAGCAAACATAGATACCAGCCTTTCAGCCGGTATTAGCGTACGCACTACAGACCCAGATCCTGTGTTGGCTGCAGGCTCGAAAGGAGACGCTAACTTTGAAAAAAATGACATCGTTTCTTCGCCTATAAAAGGCAGTAACGATATTAAAATTGCCAACGATACACGTGGTGCCTTTGTTCGCTTCACCTATCTTTATGACTCAGCTATTGAAGATAAAAGTGATGCGGAAATTCCCGAACAAGCAAAAGGTCGCCTTGGCCATGATTTACGCTTGCTGGATGCTTTCTTGTTCTCAACATTTATGATTGGAGAGAAAACCCTTGAGGCGCGGCTTGGTAATCAGGTGGTTAGCTGGGGTGAAAGTACTTTTATTCAAGGAGGAATAAACTCCATTAATCCCCTTGATGTAGGGCGTTTGCTGATGCCTGGCTCTGAGGTTAAGGAAGGATTGCTTCCTGCGCCGATTGCCTGGTTTTCTTTTCCTGACATCCTTCCCTATACCGGCTTAGAGTTTTATTACCAAAGTGAATGGGATGAAACAGAGCTGCCGCCAGTGGGTACTTTCTTTAGCCCAAGCGACCTCCTAGGTGAAGGCGATGGTGGTGATTTGTTTATTCCCGGTTATGAAATGTTAGGGGGTGTGCCGAAGGGTGCCGATAATACCGGAAGTGATGACGGTCAATTCGGAATACGGCTTTCGACAGTGATACCAAAGCTTGATTATGCCGAATTTGGTTTTTATTTTGTACGCTACCATAATCAAACGCCGGTCTTAAATGGTAGCCCGGTGACTGCTTTTGCTGCGGGTCCTGTGCCGGTATTAAGTACAGCCTCATATTTCTGGGAATATCCGGAAAAAACACGTTTATACGGCATAAGTTATAACTACCAAGTAGGAGAAGCAGCATTACAAGGGGAGGTCTCCTATCGTCCCAATTTTGTTGTAGCAATGCCATCATCGAGTATTTTTGGTGCGTTACTAACTGGACAACCTGCGGTATCCCATGAGCGTATGGGGTATTACCAGGCGCAGACAACAGCAACCCGATTTTTCAATAATGTACTCGGTTCTGACCGTATCACCGTCGTAGCAGAAGCGGGTGTGGCCTGGCTTGAAGGTGATGCCGTAAATCCTGGTATTGATGGTGAGGCTTGGAGTGTGACGGGCTTAGTGACGGTGGATTATTATGATGTCTATGAAGGCATCACGTTAGCGCCCAATGTGTCTTATGACTGGAATCTAAAGGGTACATTGGGGCCGTTTAGTGATAACAGTAAAAAAATAAAAGTGGGCCTTGAGGCAAAATTTGTAGACACCTGGTCAACAAGCATCAGCTACGTCGACTATTTTGGCGACAGTGTTTATGAAGACCGCGATATTATTACCGTTGATGCCAAATACGCATTCTAAGAGGATATATTTCTATGAAAATTAAAACAATAATTACAAGTACAATACTAGGTTCCTCCTTAATTTCATTCACTGCAACAATGCCCGCATACGGCAAAGTCAGCCAGGAAGAATCGGCTAAGCTGGGGCAAGAGTTAACGCCAGTCGGTGCAGAAAAAGCGGGTAACGCGGCAGGAACTATTCCTTCGTGGCAAGGAGGAATTCCTCAGGAAACAGTGCCACCGGGGGAGCGGCATAAGAATAAATTTGCTGACGATAAGGTTCTTTTTACCATCGATGCCAGTAACTATTCAAAATATGAAGAGCAGCTTTCCGAAGGTGCGAAAGCGATGTTTAAAAAGTTCCCCGAAACATTCAAAATGCCCATTTATACGACAAGGAGATCTGCATCTTACCCTCAAAATGTGTATGACCGAACACTGCAAAGTGCAACACAGGTTGAGTTAAGCGACGATGGGAATTACGGCTTACAAAATGTTGTGGGCACTGGGTTTCCTTTTCCCATTCCTCAAAATGGCGCGGAGGCAATTTGGAATCATACTATTCGCTATCGTGGCGACGGTGCTATTTACTATGCAAACCAAGCCATTGTTGAACCTGATGGTAAGTACGTGCTGAATGTGCAGTATCGTGAATTGACTTATGGATATGGCCAGCTTAATTCTGATCCAAAAGAGTTTGGTAATATTAGTGTGCAGGCAATTCAGCGTACTGAAGCGCCAGCAAGGATAGCGGGCAGTATGAACCTCATTCTCGCCACGATTAACCAAGCAAAAGAGCCTGCGAAAGCGTGGATTTATAACCCAGGGCAAAGGCGGGTTCGGCGTGCGCCTGAATACTCATATGATGCACCCTCTGCTGATGGTTTAATGACGCGAGATCAAACCGATGGTTTTGGTGGCTCGCTGGATCGTTACAACTGGAAGTTGCTGGGCAAGCGGGAAATGTATATTGGCTATAACGGTTATAACTTCCAAGTGGATGAATCCGAGATTGCCACCGATGCGATGATTCAGCCAGGGCATATTAATCAAGACTTGTGCCGTTATGAGCTACATCGAGTGTGGGTAGTAGAAGCAACCGTTAAACCTGAAGAGCGCCATATTTATGCCAAGCGTGTTTTCTATATTGATGAAGATAGCTGGACTATTGCACAGGTAGATATCTATGATAATCAGGGTGAACTATGGCGTTATCAGGATGGTCAGATTTTCAACCTGTACACCTTGCCCATTATGACTACTACAGTACAAGCAACCTACGACTTGCAGTCAGGACGCTACTCAGTGGAAGGCTTGGATAACGCCTATAAGCCACGAAATTTCACCTTTAAAAAACCTGCCTCTTATTGGACGCCTAACCGTTTGCGATCAAAAGGCATTCGCTAGCCATTCCATTACCCCATTCACGAAGCCAAATAGTGTGGTTTCGTGAATATCTATTCTTCCTATAAGCCGTTGTGATTCTCTGTCGCAGTGGCTTATAGTAGCCCTCTTTTTCCGACACCCAAGTTTGGAGATGTGCAGTGGATTTCCTTAAATTTAAAAACTCACTTTCTTATTTGCTTGCTGGTTTTTTTGCAGTAAGCCCTTTGGGGTCTTATGGCGAAAATGTGAGTGAATTTCCGTCACAACGCCCTGCTATTACTGCCCCTTTAGCGGATAAAGCATTGTTGCTGGATATCACCAAAAGTGGTGATAATTATTTTGCTGCAGGAGAGTGGGGTATCGTGATCCGCTCTGAGGATGGTGAAAACTGGCAGCAAATGCCAGTTCCTTCACAAGCGACCCTTACCGCAATTTATTTTAGCGATGCAAATACAGCGTGGTTGGTGGGGCATGATGCGGTGATACTAAAAAGTAGCGATGCGGGGGAAAGCTGGGAAATTGTTTATGCTGCACCAGAAAAAGAAAGCCCGCTGTTAGACATCGTTTTCTATGATGCTTGTTGTGGTTTTGCCGTGGGTGCTTATGGCCTAATGTTGGAAACAAAAGATCATGGTCTTAGTTGGCAAGAGCGCACCTTACCGGATGAATTTGATCGCCATATCAATGCCGCGCTCGTAATGGATGAGTGGTTATTTCTAGTAGGAGAAAGTGGTACTTTCCTTCGTTCTAATAATCACGGGGAAACTTGGGAAACACTTCACTTACCTTATGGTGGATCAATGTTCGGTTTGTCCCAAACGACAGATAGCGAACTGATCACTTTCGGGCTTAGAGGGCAGGTGTATCGCTCATCGGATTTTGGTACGAACTGGGAAAAAGAACCTGTATCGGTCATCAATGGACTAATGGGGCATGTGCAGTTAGCAGATGGAGGTTCTGTTTTACTGGGCCAAGGAGGCGTGGTATTGCAAAAGACCGCGCAGAATAAGAATTATAAAAAATTGGAATTCCCTGGCTTTCATGATCTGGTTGCTAGCGTTGTAACTGAAAAAAATGAACTGTTAATCGTGGGTACGCGAGGGGTCAATCGGTTTTCTCTAAAGTGATTGATATTCGACATAGTTTCTTATCTATTCACCTCCTTAGTAAATGGTGTTAATGCGATGCTAGAAAAAAAATTAAAAGAAATGATTGTAAAACTGGTGTTCTCTTTTCGTCCTCTTCTGTTGGTGATATTTGTATTAACCAGCCTTTTTCTGGCCTACCAGGCAACCCATTTAAAGGTGGATGCTGGGTACGAAAAAATGTTGCCGCTTAAGCACCCCTATATTCAAACCCTGCTGGACTACAGGGATGAGTTTGGAGGAGGCAATCGGATTATTATTGCGCTTATTCAAAAAGAGGGTGATATCTTTACGCCGGAATACTTTGACACCTTAAAGGATGTAACCGACGGGGTTTTCTTTTTAAACGGTATTAATAAAGCACGCGTTACATCACTGTTTACACCAAATGTACGTTTCACCGAAGTTGTAGAAGATGGTTTTAATGGTGGGCCGGTTATCCCTTCGCGCTTTAATACGAGCAATGAGATGCTCGAACAAGTAAGGCAAAACATTATTAAATCGGGGCAGCTTGGACGTTTAGTTGTTCAAGATTTCAGTGGCACGCTAATAACGGCTGAGCTATTGGACCGAGACCCTGAAACCGGAGAAAAAATTGATTACCAAGCGGTAGCCGCTGCCCTTGAAAAGGATATTCGTGAGAAGTATCAAACACAACAGCTTGATGTTCATATCATTGGTTTTGCCAAGGTTGTGGGCGATATTTCGGATGGTGTAAAAAGTGTCGTACTATATTTTGGCTTGGCGTTTGTAATTACCGGGTTGCTTCTTTTTGGGTACTCTGGCTCATTGCGCCTAACCGTTCTCCCTCTGTTTTGTTCTACCATTGCTGTGGTTTGGCAAATTGGATTACTCACGTTTTTGGGTTATGGCATCGACCCCATGAGTATATTGGTGCCGTTTCTGGTATTTGCTATCGGTGTTAGTCATGGCGTACAGATGATTAGCGGCTGGATGGGGGAAGTGCTATATGGCGGTGATACAGATGAAGGGCACGCTTTCGTGGCTATTAATGATGCCACGTCCGGTATAGGAAGTATGGATGCAGCGAAGCGCACTTTTGCCCGCCTTATTATTCCGGGAACCTTGGCGCTGGCGAGTGACACCATCGGTTTTTTAACCGTCATGCTGATTGATATTGGTATTATTCGTGAAATGGCCATTACTGCTAGTATAGGGGTGGCGGTTATTATTCTCACAAATCTTATTTTACTGCCTGTTTTACTGTCTTATACCCAAATTAAAAATATTGATTCCTATAGGCAGTCTCGGCGTATAGCCGAGGATAAGCGAGATAAGCTATGGCATTGGTTGGCAAAATTTACTCGGCCACGTTGGTCTATAGCAACTCTTATAGTGACAGCTTTATTATTGGGTGCCGGGTATTGGAAAAGTCAGGACTTAAAAATTGGTGACTTACAGCAAGGCGTTCCAGAGTTGCACGAAGACTCACGCTATAACCTCGATACGCGTGCAATTACCGATAATTTTGAAATTGGCGTGGATGTATTATCTATCATCGTCAGCACTGAACAAGATGGTTGTATTAATTATGAAGTGATGGATGCAATCGATCGCTTTAGCTGGTACGCACGCAACTTGCCAGGTGTGCAATCGGTGATATCCCTTCCGGTTGCGGCAAAACAAATTAATGCTGCATACAATGAGGGCAGTCCAAAATGGCAGGTGCTATCACGTAACCGTTATGTGATTTCGCAATCAATTTCACCTATTACCACCAAAACTGGCTTATTAAATGCCGTTTGTGATGCGATGCCAGTATTAATTTTTACTCGGAATCATCAGGCCGAAACGGTGGAATCTATTATGGCGGCCATAAAAGAATTCGACTCAGGTTTAAGTGAAGAAAAGTTCAAACTGAATTTGGCTAGCGGGAATGTAGGCGTTATTGCGGCAACCAATGAAGCGGTTGAAGAAGCACAATTACCCATTATGCTTTATGTCTACGTTGCCATCTTCCTATTGTGTCTTATTACATTTAGAAGTGTACGTGGAACCCTATGTATTATTCTTCCCTTGGGTCTGGTTTCCATTTTATGTTACGCACTGATGGCGGTAATGGATATTGGTCTGAAGGTGTCTACCTTGCCCGTTGCTGCGCTCGGAGTAGGGATAGGCGTGGACTACGGTATCTACATTTATAGCCGTTTAAACGGGCTTCTAAAGCAGGGCTTGCCTCTTGAGGAGGCCTATTACCAGGCGATGCGACTTACAGGCAAGCCGGTTATTTTTACCGGTCTTACACTGGCGGCAGGAGTTTTTACCTGGTTATTTTCAGCATTAAAGTTTCAGGCAGATATGGGGGTGCTATTAACCTTTATGTTTTTGATTAATATGGTGGGGGCTATTATTGTATTACCGGCTTTAGCTTGCTGGATACTTCCAAAAAACAAGCAGGAGGTTTAGAGGCCATGGCGAGTAGCTCCTTAAAGTTGAGCGTGTAAAGTCTAAGTGGAAAGCATGCTTTCTGTAATGCTACAGGCTTTAGCTGCAATATTGCACCGAACGGGGCAGGGAGTGTATTGGGGTACAAGGGTGTCTTAGTGCAACAGTGGGCTGGGTTAAAGCATGGTGAATGTTTTTATGATGATGCTACAGTGCAAAATTGCTACAGCAGAGGAATAACAATATTCCGTTTTGGTTTTTCCCCAGCCTGATAATGCTGTATTACTTTTTTCAAACTCGCATCTATAACGGTAACGGTTTTTTTATCCTTTAAAGCGATAAAAGCAAGCCTGCTGTCGGGTGAAAAGGTCAGCCAGTAGCCTTTTCCCGATAAAGGCATGGTATGTGTCTGCCTAAAAGGAGGGCTTAGTTGGTGAATATTGAGGTTCCTGCCGCAGGTGGACCATATTTCCTGTTGGTCAGGGCGTATAGCTAAACCATGGCAGCGCTGGAAGCCAAACTGGCTGAGCCAGCCCAGCGGGCCAATGGAAGTATAAATACCCAGGCTATTTTCGTGATACACGCGTTTCTTGAGTGTTCTGCTGGGGATGTCTGTCACTTCAAAACCATTTAATTTATCCACGTGCTGAAAGAACAGCTGACTATTGGCGCTTAACGCAGATGGCCTCAGAGATTCAGAAAATGGCAGGGTAGCCAGCAGCTTGTGATCGGCTTTGATATCGACAATGCTCACTTGATGGCGTGTGCCCATGGGGGATAAATAGGCAAAGCGGCCATCGGCCGAGATAATGGTGTTATGGGGTAGCCCGCCGGTGTGAATTTTTTTGAATAGCGTCTTTCGCTTTCCATCTATAACCCAGTAGTTGCCGTCTCTACAGGGAATATATATCCACTTTCCATCTGGCGTAACGGCCAAAGCCTGGGGTTTTCGGCCAACTTTAATTCGATGGGTGATTTCAAAATTAAAGGGGTTAATCCACAGTAGCTCCCCGTAGGCTTCTTGTTTTTTCTCCAGGGTAATGAGCACTTGTTTTGTTTTAGCAGCATATGCGATGCCGTGGGGTTGGGGGCCGACTTGCAGGCGTTTAATCAGCTGATGGTTTTGGATGTCATAAATATGAACATCGTTACCCCCTGCATTGGTTTGCCACAGTGCAAAGTGGGTATTGCCCGGCTTATGTTCTTCTGCATGAAGAGAGGAGTTGTACGTCAGTATGAGCAGGAAAAAAAGAGGGTAGAAAAAACGTGAATAAGACGTAGAAGAGGAGGGGCTTTGGAAGCGAGTGATTTTTGACATGGGGAATGAGTCAAAGGGCCAAGGCCCTTTGACTGTTTTTGCGATTAGCCCGCAAAATTTTGAGAAGCAAATTCCCAGTTTACAAGATTCCAGAAAGTCTCAACGTACTTGGGGCGCGCGTTTCTAAAATCGATGTAGTAGGCATGTTCCCATACATCGCAAGTCAGTAGAGGCGTTTGGCCTTCAGTAAGCGGTGTGCCGGCGTTGCTGGTGCTGGTTAATGCCAGGCTGCCGTCGCTGTTTTTAACCAACCAGCCCCAGCCAGAACCGAAAGTAGTGATGGCGGTTTTGCTGAACTGTTCTTTGAATTCTGCAAAAGAACCAAAAGTATCGTTAATAGCCTGAGCCAATGCTCCTGTTGGCTCACCGCCGCCATTGGGGCTGAGGCAATTCCAATAAAAAGTGTGGTTCCAGATTTGAGCAGCATTGTTAAAAACCCCACCGCTGGAGTTTTTAATGATGTCTTCCAGAGGTTTACCTTCGTTGTCAGTTCCGGCCACCAGATTGTTCAGGTTGGTTACGTAGGTTTGATGGTGTTTGCCGTAATGAAACTCCAAGGTTTCTTTGCTGATGTGTGGCTCAAGCGCATCAATTTCGTAGGGTAGTGGGGGAAGTTCAAAGCTCATGGTGTTCTCCTTACATTTTTTAGAGGTGGGTAACTGTTGCAGCGTTGATCATTCTAACGGGTGTTTCGGAAAAAGGCGATAGCATGGAATGCTGTCATGGGTTTAGTAGAGCGCTGCTTTCCTTGCGATAGCTGAGGGTATTGAGGTGCCCAAAAGGGGGGCTGTTATACTCGTTTATGAGTAAGTATTTCTAGCCTCAGCACAGGGCAACACAAGATGGATGAAATAATTTCTAAGTGACTATTAAGTTTTTATCGGAAGTAATTGTGAGCTGGAAAGGGAGGCTATTATTCTTTTTGCTTCTATTTTCTGGCTGCGTGCCCTTGAGTAGCCCAAAGCTAAGGGGAGACGGTGTTGAACAATGGACTCACTTAAATGCCAGACAGATTGAATCTCGACTTCGGGGGCAATATTCTCATTGGCGTGGAGTGAATTACCGCTTAGGTGGTTTGTCAAAGTCGGGCGTGGATTGTTCGGGTTTTGTCATGCTGACATTTCGCGATAAATTTGCCATCAACCTACCACGCACTGCAGAGCTGCAGGTCTCGCTGGGTAAGTCGATTCGCCAAAAAAATATCCAGGCGGGGGATCTGATATTTTTTAAAACGGCTATTTTCACTCGTCACGTTGGAATTTATATGGGTGACGGGCGTTTTTTACATGCTTCTACTAGCAAAGGCGTAACGGTTTCGCGTTTGGATAACCCTTACTGGAAATCCTCCTACTGGGTGGCCCGCCGCTTATAATCTTTTGTAACTATTCATATCGCGCTCAAATTTGCACATAATTGTGTTAAAAAATGATCATTTATACTTATAAACTCACATCTTTCGCCTTGTTCTGCGCAAATTTGAGCGCGATATGAATAGTTACAGAGCTCGCTGAATCGTTTCGATTTTTTGTAAAATAAAGCGGGAATCGCGTTTGCTCACCGCTTTGTCTTCATTCTCTTTAATAAGGCGCATGCTTTGGGGTTCTTGGAAAAGGAATCGCATCACGAATATTCTCCAGGCCGGTGATATAGTTAATCAGGCGCTCAAAGCCTAGTCCAAATCCGCCGTGTGGTACGCTGCCGTAACGGCGCAGGTCGAGGTACCAAGCCATATCTTCGGGCTTAAGCCCAGCTTGTAGCATGCGCTGGGTGAGAATATCCAGGCGATCTTCCCGCTGGCTGCCGCCGATAATTTCGCCAATACCTGGCGCAAGAATATCCATGGCCGCGCAGGTTTTCTCGTCATCGTTGAGGCGCATGTAAAACGCTTTAATATCCTTGGGGTAATTCATTACGATAGTCGGGCCTTTGACATGTTTTTCGCACAAATAACGCTCATGTTCTGACTGTAGGTCTATGCCCCATTCCACAGGGTATTCAAACTTGTGTTTCGCGCGCTGGAGAATGTTGATGGCGTCGCTGTACTCAATTCTTTCAAAGGGGGTATTCAGCACCGATTCAATGCGAGTGACGGCTTCCTTATCAACGCGCTTGGCGAAAAAGTCCATGTCATCAGGTAGCTCTTCAAGTACGGCAGCCAGAACGTATTTGAGAAAGGATTCCGCCAGGTTGGAGACATCGGACAGGTCGGCGAAGGCTATTTCCGGTTCCACCATCCAAAATTCTGCCAGATGTCGGCTGGTGTTGGAGTTTTCGGCACGGAAGGTGGGGCCAAAGGTATATACCTTGGACATGGCCAAGCAATAGCTTTCTACGTTAAGTTGGCCCGAAACTGTCAGGAAGGCTTCTTTGCCAAAAAAATCCTGGTTGTAGTCCACGTGTCCTTCTGGCGTGAAAGGAAGGTTTGCCGTATCTAGCGTGCTCACCCGAAACATTTCCCCCGCGCCTTCGCAGTCGCTGGCTGTGATGATGGGGGTATTTACCCAGTAAAAACCCTGTTCGTGGAAATAACGATGAATGGCTTGAGCCAAGTGGTGACGCACACGGGTTACCGCACCAAAGGTATTACTGCGGGGGCGCAAGTGGGCAACACTGCGCAGATGCTCCATGGTGTGATGTTTGGGAGAGATGGGATAACTTTCTGGATCTTCGACCCAGCCAGTAACCGTGATCGTGCTGGCCTGAATCTCGTAACTCTGGCCTTTCCCCTGAGAGCGAACCAGCTTTCCCGTGGCAATGACGCTGCACCCAGCGGTAAGGTGCAATAGTTCATCGGAGTAGTTGTCGAGTTTATTGTCTGCAATCACTTGTAACGGTGAAAAGCAGCTGCCATCACTGATGCTGAGAAATGAAAAGCCACCCTTTGAATCGCGGCGGGTGCGGACCCAACCTTTGATGGTGATGGTTTCATCCTCGGTAAATTTGTCCGCAAGTATCTGTTTGATCATGGCTTGTTTCATGGCGTTCATCCATATTTTGTTATTAAGCAACTGACAGTGATTATCCTAGAAGCCTCAGTTGGGTGCGGCAAGAGCTTGTACAGAATTTTGTACTTCAACTGCGGTTTCTAGGATTATGGATGATGGGTGCCGTTTATGGGAAATTCCTCCGCTAATAAATTTGATGAAACATTGAATCGCGCGCGACAGTAACATGAGATTTGGCTTGTGGTGATATGTTCTGAAGGGGCTGTTTTGCTGGAAATAATGCCTCGGCGGTAGGCGTTGGGAATGGTAGTAGAGGAGCTCACAAGCTTAGTAAGCCCCCCTTCGTCGATTATTTGCGATATTTTCGCAAATATCTCAATTCGTGGCTTCTAGCTGTTCGTTAATGTCGGCGATAAGGGCGCTGTACGCTTCTTCATCAAGCTTAAATATTTCCTGTAACGGGAATTGCATTTCATTCCATAGGTTTGGGTATTCCCTCTCAGCTTCGACTTGACTCTTCGCGCCAATAATATGCTGAGATGTTACCAGTAACGACAATAAAATAATGAATGGGCTGTCGTAAGCTTTTGTTTTATTGAACATGAAATGGCTACGGTGATGGTAATACACGGCTTTACAGATATGCTCGGGTAGAAACCATTTGTCACACAAGTAGTAGCCAACAGTGGCGTGATTCACTTTGTAAATAGTGTCCTCTGCTTTGGTGCCTTCTAAGCCTGACTGCATTGATGCGTCTTTTAGGCTGCTTTGATAGTCGGAATAGTTTTGCATCAGGATGGGGATGCCTGCATCGTGAAACAGGCCGAAGGTGTAGGCCTCTTCGGCATCAATAAGATTTGTTTTTTTTGCAATTAGCGCACAGGTTTGGGCATTCTTCGTAGCAGACTGCCAGAAGGATTCGAGATTCAGGCCCTTGCTAACGCTCTTCCTCAGAGAGACATTTCTAACCAGTCCGATAACCCGGTGTAAGCCCATCAGGCCAACCGCCTGCTGAATGGACGTGACACTTTTGCGTAAGCCAAAGAGCGGGCTGTTAACCGTTTTCAGTACTTCGGAAGCGATACTAATGTCATTGCTGATCATTTCAGCCACTAGATCAAAATTACAACGCTCCTTTTGCGCCTCTAAGTTTATAGATATAAGTAGTTCGGGTTGGGAGGGGATGTCTATTTTTTCGACTAGCTTGTTGGCGGTTAATAGTTCACTTGAGCTCACTGATAGGGGGTCCGCAGTTGATTTGTATGAGTGTATTTGTTGTATTTGGTTTCTAGCAGGTTGTTGAAATTCTACTGACTTGGCCATCTACAGCGTAAAAATCGCGCTCAAAGTGCTCATTTACAGGTGTAAACTCCGCTTTTTCGCTTAATTTTTCCTTGTATCTGGCTCAACTCAGCGAATTTTAACAGCCTGCTAGGTGGAAAGATAAAAGGACAAAGTGGGCTCGCTAGCCCTCGATAGTTTTAATGTTAGTTTATGGCGCAGCTGTTTAGCATAGCGATTTGTAAAAAATTATATGTGAGCGGGTCGGCCTTTTATTATCTGGAGCATGACAAAAATAACAGACAAGGTTTGCAAGGTATTGATTTGGAAGCGTCTTGTTCGGGGTCTTAAATGTCATTGGCCTCTTTTACTGGATGGCTCTTATGTTTACACTTGGCGGCTTTGTTCTGCTTGTTAGAAGGAGTGTGCTGGGGTGGCAAATTGCCAAGAGGAAACAATTTGTGCGAATGGTTTGAATTTCGGGCTAAAGAACTGGGGGACGCTTGATGGTACGCCTACCCTTGGTCTACACGGTTGGCTGGATAATGCTGGAACCTTCGATAAACTAGCCCCCGAATTGAATGATTTGGATTTCCGTGCCATGGATATGGCTGGGCACGGGTTTAGTGATCATCGCCCCCTCGGTTCGCATTATTACATTACTGATTATATCGCTGATGCTATTGCCGTTGCTGATAGCTTGGCTTGGCCCTCTTTTAATCTGATTGGCCATTCTTTGGGTGCGAATGTCGCCCTTATGCTGGCGGGCGTTTTCCCCGAGAGGGTAAAAAAGTTGGTATTAATTGAAGGCTTCGGCCCCCATACTCGACCTGCTTCCGTAGCTGCATCCCAGCTGCGCTCAGCGTTTGCGAAAATGAAAACATACCGCCCAGAGCGCCAGTTAGTCTATGGGGCATGGGATACCATTGTGAAAAAACGCATGGTTGGGGGGACGGTTGTGAATCGCCAAGCTGCCGAGATATTGTGTCAGCGTGGAACGAAAGAGGTCGAAAATGGCTGGGCCTGGCGCTCTGATCCGCGTTTGCGCTATTCTTCTCCGCTGCGCTTCCCCGAGGAAGAGATTCAATCTTTGATTAGCGCAGTAACAGCGCCGACTTGTTTGATACTGGGCGAAGAGGGCATTCCTCGATCTTTTTTGGGCCTGGAAACACGAAAAGATAAGCTCGCTGATCTAAGGATCGAGGCCCTTTCTGGTCGGCATCACCTTCACCTTGAAGGTGAGTCAGGAAAGGTAGCCGCGCTGATTAATGATTTTTTGGATTAATAAAAACAAATGACTAAAAGTTGTGATAGGCCGAGCTGGGAAGCACAGAGTTTTAATGTAAACGGGCTACAAATTCATGCCAAAGTTTGGGGGCCGGAGGATGGGGAGCGGGTGATCGCTCTTCATGGTTGGCTGGACAATGCCGCCAGCTTTGATCTTTTGGCTCCCCAATTACCCGAGCTTCGAATTTGCGCCATTGACCTGGCAGGCCATGGTTTAAGTGGCCATCGTCCTGGTTGGGGGCATTATTATTTTAATGAGTACGTGTTCGACGTTCTAGAACTCGCCAACCAGCTATCTTGGGATACATTCAGTCTAATGGGGCACTCCATGGGTGCTCATATATCCCTAATGACAGCGGGTACCGAGCCGACCTTGGTGAACAAGTTGATGCTGCTGGAAGGTTTTGGTGCTCCGAGTATGGTTTCAGCAGAAACTATTCCGATTCTTGCGCAAACGGCATTTCGTAAAACTATTGGTTTGCGGCATAAAAAGGCGCCTATTTATCCGAACTTGGATGCCGCAACAAAAGCGCGTGTAAATGGTTTTTTTAAAATAGAAGAATCTGCAGCGCGACTACTTTGTGAGCGTGGTTCGCAGCAAAATGAAGAAGGACTGGTTTTTCGTTCTGATCCGCGTTTGCGCTTTATCTCTTCTTCTGCTGCGAGTCATCATGAGTTTTGCTCCTATATCCGCTTGGTGACTGCGCCTAGTTGTTTGATTTTAGCAGAGGAGGGGGTTCCTCGTGATGAAGCGGAAATGCAAGAGCGGATTGATGCGCATAAAGACCTTCGTGTTGAATATTTGCCCGGGGGGCATCACCTGCACATGGAAGAACAGAGTGGAGATGTCGCCAAAATTGTGGCTAATTTTTTTGAAACAAAGCATGAGCCGCTGCAAGGCGGTAGTTAAAGAGCATTTGGCTCTGAAGGTTGTCTGGAATGGTCTGCGAAAAGGAATAATAATGAATAAGTGTTTATTGATCAGAGTGTCTTGCGCTTTGCTAATGGCGTGCTCCTTTTTTATAAGCGGTGTTTCAAATGCTCAAGTCAAAAAATATTTTCCGGAGTTTGACGAGTTCCCTGAAGCGAGTTTGTTGAACGAAGCGAAGGAGCCAGGCGAATCCATCTACAGGCTGCCTCTTGGAACCTTAAAGAGAAAAGAGGGGAGTCTGCACCCGGAGCACGAAAAAAAACTAAAGGGAGAGGTCAGGCATTTAACCTATGAAATACCTCGCGACTATTCGCCCAGCGAGGTATTTCGCCACTACCTAAATTTTTTTATTGAACAAAAAAAATATCAGTCACTCTATGCCTGTGAGTCACGCGCATGTGGCAGCAACAATCACTGGGCGAATGTTATATTTTCCCAGCGGGTGCTTAATGGAATTGTGGATACCCAGCGATATGTCGCTATGCGGGCGCCGTCTTCTTCCTCTGTGGATTATATTGCTTTGTATTTTGTGCAGCGTGGAAATAAAAAAAATTATATCCATCTCGACTTGATCGATGTTGAGGGTGAGTCAGAGAGCGAGAATCACGAACCGTTTTCTCTGTCCAGTGCTAGCTTTAGTACCATTAACGGTTTGGCGTTTTCTTCCGCCGGTGAGTTAGATGTAGAGCGTAGCCAAGTGGCTCTAAATGACTTGCTGCAGTGGTTGAGAAGCAATCCTCAATTGCCGCTTGCTCTCGTAGCGCATACAGAGGCGCGTAGTGATGTTGGTCTTGCCTTAAAGCAATCAAAGCACGCGGCTGATAGTTTGCTTGCTTATGTGAGTGCGCAAAAAATCGGACTGGGGCCTGAGTTGCGAGCATACGGTGTGGGACCTCTGTCGCCAAGGCCTTCTGAGCAGAGGCTAGGGGCTTATTGGGTTGAATTGGTAAAGCTTTCTCCCTAAATTCTTGTTCTTATTCGTAAGGCTGATGTCCTTCATTTGTTAATTTTTCGGGCTTGCTTTAGTATGCCGTTTTTTTGTGCGCGCGCTGCGTTAAGGTTTTTCTGAGCACCAAATCAGTGTTCCAAGTGTTGTCTGGAACGATTTTCTGTAATGAAGTGTGTCTCTTTTATTAATCAGGGTTGGCGATATTCTTAAAACAAGTGTAAAAAAATTCCTTTCTTATGCGCTGCTTTTTTTTCCTCCTCCGTGTTTGCGAGTGAGACGGCGCTCAATGCTGGGAATACCTCGTGGATTTTGATCTCTACGGCATTAGTGCTAATGATGACGCTGCCAGGTTTAGCGCTTTTTTATGGTGGTTTGGTACGTGTTAAGAACGTGCTGTCGGTATTGATGCAGTGTTTTGCGATTACCTGTGCTGTATCTATCATATGGCTGATTGGCGGGTATTCACTGGCCTTTGCCGAAGGTTCGGCTTGGCTTGGCGGGCTGCAAAAGGCCATGTTTTCCGGTATAGGGCGGGAAAGCATGTCTGGCGATATTCCTGAGATTCTTTTTGCCTTGTTTCAGCTCACCTTTGCGGTTATTACGCCGGCACTGATTGTGGGTGGCTTTGCTGAGCGCATAAAGTTTTCTGGCATGTTGATCTTTTGTGTTGCCTGGAGTTTGGTGGTGTATTCGCCGGTTACCCATTGGGTTTGGGGTGGCGGTTGGCTCGGAGAAATGGGCTTGCTTGATTTTGCTGGTGGCACCGTTGTGCATATTACTGCTGGCGTGGCCGCTTTGGTTGCAGCGATATATTTAGGCCCCAGGGATGGTTTTACCAAAGTGCCCATGCCTCCCCATAATATGACCATGACGGTGACGGGCGCAGGTTTGCTCTGGGTTGGATGGTTTGGCTTTAATGGTGGTAGCGCGCTGGCAGCCAATGGCGACGCCGCCATGGCGATGCTGGTGACGCATATCTCTGCTTCCATGGGAGCGCTAACTTGGATGACGCTGGAGTGGTGGAAATTTGGCAAGCCCTCGGCCTTGGGTATTGTCACCGGCATGGTGGCCGGCCTGGGAACCATTACTCCGGCTTCCGGTTTTGTTGGCCCCGGCGGCGCTCTTATTATTGGTCTGTTGGCGGGAATCACCTGTTTTTACGCCACGTTGTATATAAAGAAAGTTCTCAAGATTGATGATTCATTGGATGTATTTCCTGTGCGTGGCGTTGGCGGTATTCTGGGTACCTTCCTGGCCGGTATTTTTGCTTCCACGGAGCTGGGTGTTTTTAGTGGTTTTGGTTTTGCTGATGGTATTAGCAGCATGCTGGGGCAGGTGAAAGTTCAGCTTATAGGTATTGTTGCCACCTTCGTTTATACGGCCATCACCACTTATGTGCTGCTGCGTATTGTGGATGCAGTGGTAGGATTGCGCGTTGAGAAAGAAGGGGAATACGAAGGCCTGGATTTAGCGCTTCACGACGAAAGGGGTTACGATCTGTGATGTGTGCATTTGAATATTGCTATGCATAACAATGATATAGACCATTTTATGGTGCTGTAATATGAGAGTCTATGGCTTGCTTGAGGGTCCCTAAGCGGTCTCCTTAAGCGCCGCGAAAACGGATGAAAATTAGATGTTGCCAAGAGCCTGAGTATCGATTAAGGTACACCAACCTTGATCTAAACGATCGTTTGAAAACACGGTTTTTGAAACGCGTTGTGGATTGAAGGTATGCAGCAGGGGTCTACTTACTAACTGGCTGCGACAAAAAATATTATAAACCTTGTTTTGGCGATATACGTCAAAGTGAAATAAAACATTAACGGAGATATGAACATGTCTGTAGAATTCTTAAGCGATGATTGGTTTGCAAAAGTTGAAGAGCTGCGTGCTGCAGCTGGTGATCTTGAAGT